>Ga0209710_1001625_pt1 | contig 16854 bp, 29 predicted proteins | sample ArcticOcean_MG_C_5_FD_187436 | JGI IMG/M metagenome (GOLD analysis project Ga0209710, IMG submission 187436) | Marine microbial communities from western Arctic Ocean - ArcticOcean_MG_CB4_138 (SPAdes) (version 2) | ecosystem: Environmental > Aquatic > Marine > Oceanic | place: Arctic Ocean...
TTTTAAAGCGTCTGTAGGAGTTTGTAATGTTTCAACAGTGTCATCCTTATTAACAAACATCCAAGTACCAAGACCTTGTTTAACAAGATCGTTTTTCTCGGCTTCTGTTAATGAATCAGACTTAACTACGGGAGTATAAGTAGCAGATAAATATAATAAGTGGTTTCTTCTACTTATTTTATTGTATAAGGCTATCTCTCTATTCACAATAGGAGTCATCATCGGATCTAAAGTATCAATAGAACCATTAAGTGGGAAGAAAGGTATAAAATCCATTCTATCACCGTTTTTCATTAGGTTTTCATTGACACCTTGACTAACCCACTCATCAGTTAATTGATCAAATTGATAATCAATAGCACCATCAATAAATGAAGGAGTATCTGATGTGTTTCTAATAAAGTTTTCAATAACATATAATCCAGTCTCATCTAATCTGTGTACTTGTACACTATCAACGTATTTAGGGTGATAAGGTGAGTTTGGATCGTAGTCTAAGGTAAAGTACCTTGTTATAAGTTGATCTAACTTAACTTGACCTTTAAGGTTAGTTGAAGTTGACCAGTTAATAATGTTTTCAGCAGTGTGTAAGACAGGGTAGGGTTTTACTTCTCTTCTATCCTCGGGACTTAAACTATCAAGATCGACCATTGGATAATCTATTTGGATCCAGGCTCTTGATGTTTGTAATTCCTCCCATAAAGCACTACCTAAAAATGATAATAGGTTAGAGTTATCGCCTGCTATATCGTCTAGGATCCAGGCTTTGGCACCTTCGGGTGCATTGTCTATTTCTAATAAGGGTTGTTTACGTAATAAACCACCAATTATCATTTTTGAGAATTCTGATGTAACGCCAGGGACTTCGGCCTCGGCTTTATAGAAATCGTACTGAGATTGTGTCATTGTAGGGTTAAAAGGCAATAATAGGTTATCAGTGCTTGGCACGGTATCATAATCCTTAGTATAGCTAGGTCCTTGAATAACAGCTCTGTTACGTTTCCATTCATTTACTTGACTTAGATACTCATCGTTAGGGTATCCAGGTCCTTTCTTAGTTTGCGTAGATTTAACTATGCTTGAATTGTTGTATTTAATTGACATTTGTTTATTTTCCTGAGCATTAACGATGCTCGTTAGGATAAGCACAGCCTATCGGGTTGTATGATACATAGTTATACTCATTTAACATTCTCGGGCGTTTATCAGCTCTATATGGAGCCTTAAACAGCATGTTTTGGGTATATCTGGTATCATATTGTTTGATTAAGTTTTGATTCGGCCACGGGCCAATTGGGTTTATTTTTGATCGTGCAAAAGTACGAATGGCCATGCAGCCGTTCGCCGGTAGGGGTCCCATACCCCCTTTTATCTTATATTATATACGTTTGTTAACGACTGGAGCTTGAAGCTACCAGCGCGCGGGCGCCGGGGCCTAAAGCCTGGGCGTTTATATAGCGTTTATATAACCGTTTGTTAGCGTTTACTGAGCTGGGGATTGATCGGCTGAGGCGTATATGCATGCTTAATGGGCTTAATAACACAATAAAACCAATGGTTTCTAGCGTATGATTAGCAGCTGAACCGCAGCCATATATTGATTATATAGCGGCATATACACGGCGGCATATAGCATACTGATTAGAAGCTCCAGCTACGATCGCGTATAACCGTAGGCTTATCCCTGCTTATTGGGTATAGCATCTCGCAGATATACCGCACCCCATCTGAAAAGTGCTCATTATTCTTAGACTTATCAATAATAGCAGCGTCCATTCCAGCTGTTTGTCCAGGCTTCCAGGCTGTTTGTTCCATAGAAGCTATTGTCCTTGTACACTTATGCTTATTAAAGTATACACGGCAGTTCCCAGCAGCGTCCTGTAGCAGGCTATTAACACAATTCACGGAATCGATTATTCTAGGCTGCTTATTACGTGCTCTTATTTTAAAGTCTGCTTTACGTAATAGACTAAAATCCGTAGTACCTGTAGCAGCTGAACTCTTTCGAGCATTACCACTGGCGTCAGGGTACACAATTATAGACCTATTAGGATAGGCTTTCTTTATCTTTCTTATTAATGATGTTGTATCAGCGGATCCATAGAATTCATCTAAGCAGTGTAATTGATCACCACGATGAGCCCATACAGATGCAGCCATAATCTTAACGTTAAAGTCAATCGATATATGAATATCTTCATGAGCATCAAACGGTAATAAATTATCAGATACATGTAATTCTCTATTAAAATTATAAAACACAGAATCACCGCTCGTATTAAATGTGGCAGCGTACTCTTGTTGAAATGTGAGTAAATCCAGAGTTGATCTGGCTAATTCAATTTCTTCAGCCATATCTGGTCTTACATTAGCGGCAGTAAATTGCCATGATTTCCATAACTCATTAGGCTCTTGGCCTTTACAAAATAGGTTATAAAAATCATTACTTACACCTTTTGGCGTACTTATTATTAACACAGAAGCTTTTCTTACAGGATCTGATGTCATAGGTAATACTACTTCTGTAAAAGCATGCTGTTTTATGAATGCGAATTCGTCAAGAACTATATAACTTGGAGAGGGTGAAATACCTCTTAAAGCATCAGGTCTATCAAATCCTTTTAAAGATATTTTAGATCCGTTAACAAATCTTATTTCTAAGTCTATTTCTCTTGGTAAACCGGACATATGTTGTGGTGCAACTAAAGATTTTAGTGTAGTCCACATTGATTCTCTAATCATGGAGACGGTTGGACCAATTAAAATTGCTCTTCTATTAGGCTTTTCTAAAGCATGATGATAAGCTAGCACACAGGCTAAATACGATTTTCCTGTTCTTCTACCCGCAGCTACAATTTTAAATCGTGCTTTGTGATCAAAAACTTCCTGTTGGAAAGGAAATAGGCTTACTTCATACTTTTCATTCATTGCTTACCTTTATTATTATAATTTATTTAAAATACTTAATGTAATAATCGGCAAACAAATTATTATGTTCCCAATGTTTAGTGTTTCAATTAATAGATTTTATTCTATCAGATAATCTAATTGCTCGATCGCCAACTTGTTTCGACCAACGACTATCTAACATTTCAACAGAAGCTGTTTTCCAGTCTTCATCATGAATTGCTTTTATAAATTTCTTAAATTGTGATAATCTTGGAGCACCCATGTTGAAGCACATGTTAATTATAACTTGTTGAGCTTCTTGCGGCATGTCTTCTAAATTACCAAATACTTTTTTAGCTTCATCAATATATGTGTTTACATCTTTATCAAACACACTATTAACTCTCTCTTCAGAAACAGGGGTTCCAGCAGGAGCACCATATTCTTCATCAGTAGCTTTTACTAAATGACCAATACCAAATGTGCTATAACCTAAATGGTCCAAATACACTTCGTACTTAACACCTTCATCAATTTTTAATTGCTCTCTTAGTTTGTTGATATCCATTTGTTTCCTTTGCTTGAATTTTGTGATTTAGTTAAATACTGTAAATTGTTTAAAACATGCAATCCACTAATATTTACACCTTGTAATGGTACAATATGATCTACATGATATCCTTTAGGACAATTAATATAAAATTGTTTTATAGCTTTTAAATCAGCCCAAGGTACAGTTCTTTGTAATTTAGATGCTCTTCTTTTAGCATTATGAGAATTCATAACTGTTCGTCCTTTACCTTGCACCCATTTATACCATCGTTTAGCTTTAGATAATTTACCCTTTTTTGTAGTGTCATACATTTTAGAAATAGCGTTAACACAAGCTATTTTATAATTTTCATAACTATCAAAATCTTCTAATTTAATTCCAACTTTATTTACACCTTTTTTAGAAGATGGTTTAGTTCTAACATAAACACCTTTAGGCATAATTATTCTCCATTAGTTAAATCATTAATATTAAATTTTGTGTCTTCGAAATTCAATTGGAATTTAGGTAAGTCTCTCATATGGCTGGCTCTAACCCTAACGTTTAACATGTCATTCACACATTTAGGGGAATCCATAATGGATAATTGGAGCAGCAACTCAAAGAGTTTTGCAGTAGCTTTACTTTTAGAAGTAAAAACTATTTCTTTATGACTTACCAGCTTATCCTTGATAGTATTACTACCAAAGTAAGATTCCAAAGCTTTGCCATCTTTTGATGTGAACCCGATATAAAAGCAAGCGTCGGTATAATGCGTGATGTATACCTTATATACTTGTTCAGTACGTTTCGCCCCTTTATTCATCGGTGTTCTCGCTTGGAATTTTGTCGATTATAGGCTCCACAACCTTCTCGTCAATCGTCTGGCTTTTTTGCACAATAGTTAATATTGGCATATCTGAGTTTCCAGTTTGATGTATAGAAGTAGGTTGTTTTTGGAACGCATATTCTAATAGCTTTTCGGCTATTCTAACTCGTAAATTTTGTGATTTTGAATCTTCTTTGCCTTTTAAGGCTTTTAGTTCTTTGTTTAATATATCAATAGGATCTAATTTAAGCTTTCTAAGCTTGTCAATAGTGGAAAGCTGCTTAGTTAAAAGTCGCTCTTCTGGAGTTTGTGCTTTACGTCCAGCATTAGGTCTATATCCACCTCTTCCCATTGTTTATCCTTTATTAATTATTAATACTTCGAACTGTGTACTGTAAGGGACGAGTATTGAAAATAAGGCTTTTTGGACCCATATTTCAGGATCCAAAGCCTCAATTGTCAACTATTCACCATCAAAGGGAATAGGCTTATCTTGATCTATTAGCTTATTCATAGGTTATTTTCTCGCTTTCTTTTCTTTATTTTAGTATTAATTATACATTCTTTAAGCTTTCGTACGCGCTTTTCTGAGGGTTTTTCATACCTAGAGTTTTCACGATAAGCCTTAAGAACATTTAATTTAGTACTTTTTAGCTTCATTAGCTTGATTGCTCTTTCAAGATTACTGTCTTTAAGTTGTATTGTAAAATTAACTGTCATACATTACCACTTAAAATATTAACTGAATTAACACAGTAAATATAAAACCTAAAATAAAACCGATTAGGCCCTCTCTATAAAGAAGGCACCAAACTGACATTTTATCTTCCATTTTATTACACCATGCTAACATGTTATATAACATTCCGTCAAACATACTTACTCCTATAGGTTATGCAAAGGCATATTCAGATCTTAAGATTTCTGAACTATCTAATTGTCCTTGCGTTATCATTGGTACTAGATTACCAGTTTCTTTTAAGTTATGCTCAAGTGGATTCGCATCAATTATTCTTTTAAATTGTTCACGAATTACTTGTTGCATTTCTTCAACGTTACATGCATGTGATCCATAAGAATCATGTGCACTAACGATATCAAAGTCACAAGCATCAATCACTAGCATTAAGTGAAGTGAATCGAGATTGTGTATTGAGTTTGGACTTATCGCAGCTTTAGCTTTACCAAGATTAAGCATTGGAACTTCCGTTTTAATCTTAATAGTTACTTTATCAAGCCAAGAAAATGTTTTATCGCTATTCATAACAAATAACCCATCACTTAACTCAATTCTTGTGCTTTTGTATTTCACATAATGTTGTGCAAATGGAAAGTTACTAATTAAAGTATTATGTGAATATTGCTTACCTGTTTTATTCATGTAAGCTTCACAATTATCTTTAAACAGTTTCATTGTATTTGCAACTTCAGGAAATTCAGATTCAATAGTATTATAAACTAAAGAACCTAAAGCTCTTGCAGCACTATGCTGTTTATTACTAAGGTAAACATTATTCATATCTCTTGTGTCTTCGATAATTTGTGAACCCATTCCTTGCTTACTTGCAGAATACCCGTACGTCATGACATTTCGTTTAACAATCTTACGCCATTCTTTATGAGTAAACTTAGCTTTATCCCAATAGACAATATCAGTTAGTTTAAGTTCTGCTTTATAACGTCTCTGATACCATCTTATTAGTTTCTTTTTACGTTCTGCACTTATATCGTTATTAAGATCAGCAACTCTCCATCTATTTCTAATCTTCTCAATAGACTTAAAGTATAAATTATAATAATCTAAAGATCTTGAATCTTCTTCTTTAGCTTTATTATGCATTAATGTTTGTACTGATTTAGCAACATAGCTATACATATCACCAGGTTTATTATCTTGAGTTTGTTTAACATTAACTAAATGACCATTCTTATGATCTTTAGCTAAACTCATTAACCATTGCAAGCCATTGTTAGATCCGTCTCTGTAACAAATAGTATGAGATACAAAGTCTTTAATATCTTTACCATCAACAAAGTGTTTATCTAACTTAGCTAACTCAATAACTGCTGATAAGAACTGTATAGGCTCAGCAGCTTGCATCCAACCCTTAGCTTCAGTTGGTAAATTACCATACTTAACAAAGTCATAGTAGTTGTCTTCAACAAACTTAACTCTATCAATATGGCTTAACTTATCTTCACCCCACATATTTGCTATGTGATGAAACAATTGAGCTTTACCATTATCACCTAAAGGTTTACCTTCATAAAATGAAAGCATTCCTTTAGCATTATCTGAATTTAACTCATTCAAATATGCAGATAGTGGATAGAAACGTCCTCTTGAATCACAAGTGTATTGTTGATAAAACTTCTTGCCAACATAAGGCTCAGCAGCTTTAAGAACTTGTAATGCTTCGGCTTTCTTTGCTTCTTTACGTTCTTTAGCAATTGTGTCAACACTGTTATGTTCAAAGCAATGTTGATTTGTTTGTAAAGCCCATTTGTATACTTCAAACACTTCAGAATTTACATAATATGCAATATTCTGTTTTTTGTTTGTAGCACTCAATACAATTGGTGTATTGTTGGGATTTACTTTAGCAGCAACGTCAGATTTACTATCCTTAATAAGCTTTATGCTTTCACCATTAGGATTAGTTACTGTACCATATTGCCAATCAGGCGCTTTATTAAACAATGGCTTAAAGGGATCATGAACTTCATTAAACTCTTTAACAAGTTTTCTTAAGTCAGATCTATTGTAACCCATATATACTTTGTAAACAGTTTTTGATTTAAAGCTTGATTCATAATCATTAACTAATTTTACAAACACCATATAGTTTGTTGCATAAGCAGATAACACAAAGTCACCTAATCTTGCATCAAGTTTTGCATTTGCTGGTAATCTGTAAAAGTTTCTTATTCTACTACCAATTGCAATTGCAAGTTGAACAAAGTTTTGGCCTTGTGTAGTACCTGTAGCAACAATGCTATAAGATAATTGAATCATCATATCATAATCCATGTTATGTTTTGCAATCATTCTTACAATTTCAGGTTTTAATGGGCTATCACTTTTATTAGCTAAAAAGTCATAACGATCATGCATTGTCTTTCTTAGCTTTATTCCTACCGGGCCTAGTGTTTCCAGTTTGCTTAATATCTCGTTGTCCATGTTGTTTTCTCCTATATTGATTTAGTTTATTCTCTATCTTAATTATATTATCTTCGTATTGTTGTAGTAGTTTATTTATTTCTTTAGCTTCACTCTGTAAATGTATTTTACCTGTTATTAGTTTCTTTTGCTTTTCAAGTAAGTCATTGATCTTACGTAAAAAAGTATTATCAATTATTAGTCTTGGATAGGTTATTATCTTTTTTAAACTCATATTCAGCCTCTAACTTTCTAACTACTTCATTTATTTGATCCATATCTACTGCAATATCATTAAATCCTTGTGATGTTAAGTTTGCATTAACAATTGATTGTAGCATTAGATTTCTTATTTTGTTTTGAGCTTCAAGTAATAATGCAAATAATATAAATATTGCAAACACTAATAAAGCTAGCATCCATATTGGCATCTCTAACATAATTATCCTCTTGTTCCTAGGTTATTTGAGTTTTTGTTTTTATCTAACATCTTTATAATACTTAAAGTTGGATTGAATTTATAATTGCCAATTGGTATACAACTAGCAACTATAAAAACAATAAAACTAATCATTATTAGTTTACCAAACATAATTAGCAGCACCATTTCCAAGTATTACAATTACAATTGCTAACAGTGTTAACTTTATATCTGACATTCTATTACCTCACTTTTAATACTAAATGATTTCATATCGTCAAATTGGTTACCTACTAAGATAACTAATTCACTAAACTCACTTAATGGTCTTTTAGGTTTATCTTCCATATCTTTATGTAAATGCTCTTGTACATAGTTTCTTTTTTTGTCATTGTTCATATTATTACCTCTCTGTTTTAGTTATTTATTGTTGTTTGATTTCTTAACGGCTTTTTACCTGCTTCAACACAACTATCAATTATAAAAAATGGATCGCTGTTGTTGTATTTTATTACTGCTAAAGTATGAGTACCAATTTCATGTAATGAGTTAGCACTTAATCCAGATTCTCTGCACAAACTGTTATGCATTGTACCACGATTAGCTAATGTTTTATTTTTACCAAACACATTATCATAATTTTCTTCTACATATTCTAGTATATGAGCATTTACTTTAGTAACATCATTATCAAAAATAGAATAACAATTTAGATAATCATTATCATATAGCACTAAAACTTTATGATTATCATCAACCATACACATAGTTAATTCAGCTAATACAAATTTATTAATAGCAGCATGATTATTTTTTATTACAGATTTTTTAGCAGCAGAAGTATAACCCGAATAGGCCACAGTTCCTACTGCAGCCAAGATTCCGATAATAGCAACTACAACTAAAAGTTCAATTAAAGTGAACCCTTTATTGTTTTGCTTTTTCATATATATCCTTATTTTGCAAATTGCATCATTGAGAACGGAACAGTCCATTTTCTATCTTGTCCAGTGTCAACAACAGCTTTTGAACGATTGATTTTATAAACTGTACCAAAGTGTGCAGGTCCAGTTGCTTTACCAAACATAACTTTATCACCTACTTTAAATGCAGTTGACATTTCAAGTGCTAAAGTCTTTTGTCTTGTTTTAACAGCTCCAATAGTACGATCAAGTTGATCTTTATTCATTGTAGCTATTTGTGTCCATATCTTAGCTTCATCGAAGTGGTCCATAGTGTTACCTCACATAGTTGGTTAGTTTATTTACGCCCCACTGTTGTGCAGAGTTTTTTAATTTTGGAAAGTGAACAGCAATTGCTTTAACAAATTGAACTGTAACAGATTTCCAATTTTTACTATTTATAAGAACATCATAATTAGAATAATCATGTCTTAATAATCTTAACTGATCATGATGTTTCTTAAACTTGATACTATTGTATTGTTTTATTGTTAATGTAAATTTAAACATTATATCCTCTCTTTATTATATTAATTACGATCTTGAATTAAAGTAATTATCCCAATCACCAACACCAGCATTTTCAGTAGGTTTTTCAGGATTTTTAGTTTGAGTTAAAGGTGATGGAATTACATCTAAGTTACCATTATTATCTTTTGCAATAACAGCTTTTGTCCATTCGTTACCATTAACAAATATATCTAATTTATTATTATTCATTGTACTCTCCTCATATTTAATTTCATGCTACTGGCAATCATCAGTCAGGTCATATAACCCAATATTAAATTCTATCGAAGGTGTAGATCAAAAGGGGATTACAAATTCACACGGGTCAATGCTGTTTATACGATTACTTTTTTTAGTAATTCACATTGTGATTGCCTCAGATTCGATGTTACTCTAGCCAAAGTACTACATTTAAAATTAATTAAATTTAAGGGGTAAGTTATTTTTTGCTATCCCAATCAAGAATATGTATTGTTCTTATCTACAATTTTTTATCGTGGTTCGATTTCCACTCAAGGAGCACCTCACGATGTCCTCTAACACTCTAGTAACGGTCTAATGACTTTGGCCTAGATGTGATTACTAATTTCTTAATTAATAATATAAATATAATACACTGTTTTTAGCTATAAGTACAGTCTTATTTCTTAAAACGGACCATTATGGTCACTATAATATATGCGACATAAATGACACACTTATTAATACCTTATATTAACACAATACTATATATACTTAAATATAGCTTAAAGATACTCTTTATTGCTCCATAGGCAGCTGTTAAATCGCCTTAAGCTTAAAAGCCATATAGTTGGCTATACCTCTATCTATTACTTTATTAATTAATAGTTAAGGGTATTAAGAGCCTATATTATCATCAAGGGATCTAGGGCCAATAGCCTATAGCCTTATAAGGGCTTATTTTCTTTTTTTGACTTCTACTGTAAGGGACGGTTATTAAGATAATCTATATATACCAACGATTATGGTAAAACACGATAAACATGGTATAAATGGTAACATATGATAATAAATGGTATCATATAGGCTAAATGATAAGAATATGGTAACATATGATTAAATGGTAAATATCATAATACATGGTAATTCAGGTTAATAAAAGCCTTATAAATCAATAAAAATTCAATACTCGTCCCTTACAGTAGAACAGTTAACTTTTTGGCTTTTAATAGATTCTCTCCTCCTCATATTGACTATTAGAAGCCAGAACTAAACAAAGGATATAATATGAAAAGTATTAAAAAATTCCAAGAACCGATTTTACCACCTTTAAAACCCATATTTGATATGGAATTAAAAATTTCCAATATAAACAAAAAATTAGTAAGCGTTTGTGTACCAAACAAAACCTTAATTCAATTAATTAATGTTACAAACATGCATAGAACGTGGATAACTTTCGAATTTTACGGATCCGCTAATTATTATGAGATTAAAAATAACACAAAAACTAAGAAAAATGCTTCAATTACTTATAGAGATTATGACGATTTTGAAGCTTTAACATTTAAACACATGGAACTACAACAAAAATGGAGGAACCAATATGAGTAAAGCTAATATGACTTGCGACGATTGCAAAGAAAACACAAAGCCTGATGAGTTTGCTTGTGAATGTCTTTGTATTGATTGTGGACCTTGTAAAGATAAATGCAAACCTGATATGAAAGAAGAATAATATGGCTAAGAAAACAAATACAGCTTTTGAAAGATCTAAGGTTAAGAAAAGACCTGGAGTACATTCTAAAAGCCCAAACAAGAAAACAAAGTTACAACATAACAAAAAATATAATAGACAAGGAAGAACGTAATGATTACTGCAGAACAATTGTTAATTCAGGCTGCTGAACTTAAAAGAAAAAAGTCTGAAGATTACCAAGGAAGTACGTGGTCAGAATCTGATTACTTTCCTTATAAAGAAAAATCATACTCTCATATGATACACACTAAATACTTGAGAATGAGAAATATTGTTGATGGCAATCAAAAAACAAACTTTGAAGCTCTCGATGATACGTTAATAGATATGGCAGTTTACGCTTGTATGTTTGCTGCTTTTTTAAAAAATAACAATGGAGATAATAAAATGAATACAGAAATAAAAACAGAAGCGCCTATACCTATGAAACCTTTTGATAGAGGTGATCATGTTTCTAAAGTTGGTGGCGATTATAAATTTGATGGACGTATTGTATCAATATTCCCAAAATTATCTGGAGCAATAAGAGTTGTTGTTGAAGATGATAGAGGTGTATTACACGTTTATTCTGAAAAAAACTTAAAACACAGGGATTAATATTATGAATAATGTAGAATTAGAGTACTTAGCAGTAGCAAAGAATATTCTGCATTCTGGTATTGAACAAACAGGAAGGAATGGCGTAACTAAACGCCTTCCTTTCCAGACATTAGATTTTAATATATCGGAATACTTTCCATTATTAACTTCAAGAAGAATTTTTTATAAAGGAGCACTAGGAGAATACGCTGCTTTTGTTAGGAAGCCTAAACACATCAATACGTTTAAATTTTTTAATTGTAACTATTGGGATATGTGGGGAGATGTTGATGGAGATATTAACATTGATTATGGTAACAAATGGATTGAATGGAATGGCGTTAATCAATATCAAAATGTATTGAATGAACTAAAAACTAATCCAACAAGTAGAAGATTATTAATTACAGGTTGGGATCCAGCAAATCTTAATAAAGTTGATTTGCCTTGTTGTCATTACAGTTATCAATTCTGGAGTGACGGTACTAATTTAAATTTATTATGGAATCAACGATCTGGTGATTGGATGGTTGGTATACCTTCTGATATGATATTAGCTTCAACAATGCTTTTATGTTTTGCAAGTTTAAGTAATTTAAAACCTCAAAATATTAAAATGATTATTGGTGATTCTCATATTTATGAAGAGCATTTTGATAATGCTAATAAACAATTAGATACTAAATTATATGAGTTGCCAAGATACAAGTTTAAAAAGCAAGAGAGTTTATATACTTTTTGGCCTGAACATGTTGACATTGCAACCTATAAATACAACAATAATATCAAATACTTATTAAAGGAATAATATGATAGACGATATAAAACAAATGCACGATAAATTTCAAGTAACGAATTTTATTGATAACAATAAAGATAATAAAAGTCTTCTAAGAAAATATTTAAGATTTAGATTAGACTTTATTAAAGAAGAATTAGATGAAACGTTTGATGCATACTTCAATAAAGATGAGGTAGAAGTGTTAGACGGTCTAATAGATATTCTTGTGGTTACATTAGGAACCCTTGATGCTTTTAAGTGTAAAACGCCAGAAGCCTGGAATGATGTATTCAAGTCGAATATGACTAAGCACCCTGGAGTTAACGAGACAAGACCTAATAATTTTTCATTACCTGACATGATGAAAAGCAAAACTTTTGTTAAACCTGAGTTAAAGAAATTTACTGGTTTACTTAAAGAGATATTGAATGATTAAAATATTGTTCATTTTGCTTTTACCAAATGGTGAGCTAATGTTAAAACCGCACTATTTTTTGAAACCAATTACTGTCCACGAATGTTGGGCTTTTGGTCAAAATTATAGAGAGAAAAACACAACATATAACAATAAACGCAATGTACACTATTTAAATAATACTAAAATTTTATTTAATGGTTTTATTTGCGAATAACCAAAGGAGAATAACAATGTTATTACAAAACGTAGAAATAAGTTGGGTTAAATTTGATTCAGCTAATCCTGATATGGGGTTTGATAAGAAAACACCTCAATATTCATGTACAGTAAAAACTTCAGATAAAGTTCAAGCTGAAGCATGGAAGAAAGCGTCGATCAACGTAAAGCCAAGTGAAGAAGCTGGCTCTGTTGTATATTCGGTAACTCTTAAGAAAAAGATTTATGCTGATGCTGATGGTAAAAACACAACTAAACCACCTGCTGTAGTTGATAAACAATTACAACCTATAACTAATACATCAAGTATTGGTAATGGATCTAAAGGTAATGTCCAAGTAAGGCTAAAGCCTTATGATTATTTAGGTAAGCAAGGTATCTCTGTACAGCTTTTAGCTATGCAAGTTACTGAACTTAAAGAGTATCAAGGTGGAGATGCATTAGAGTTTGCAGCCATCGATACTGATACTGCAGTTATCTAATAATAATAAACAATGGCGACGTTGAAATATACGTCGTCATTTTAATATTAGGAAAATTATGACAGCAAATATAAGAAAATTTGAAGAGATTGATACTGAAAATACTTTCAATATGAATCCTGAAGAAATTAAAAGTATTAAAAATAAAATAAAAAAGTCTGTAGTTAAAAGTTTTTATATACCTATTGAACAAAAAGAGATTGGTATTGTAAACACTGACACAGATAAAATTGAAATAGTTGTTAAAGTTAATATGATATTAGATTTAAAAGATATGCATAAAGATGACTTAGAACTAGTTTATGAAGAAGCAAATATAACCGAGCAATTTAGAAAATACTATCCTTGTAATTATTTATACTTACTTGGTGACCATACAGTTGTTCAATAAAGGAAGATAAAAATGAAAATAATTTATGATTTAGAAACTAATGGTTTGATACCTGAAGTAAGTAACATATGGATTGCTGTATGTAAAAATATAGAAACAAATGAAATTACTACGTTTTCAGATCATGATAAAGATTCAAAACCTTTAAATGAATTATTACCATTTTTAAATAAGTGTGAAATTTTAATTGGTCATAACATTATAAATTATGACAATGTAGTTTTGCATAAGCTTTTAGGTTGGGAGCCACCAAAGAGTATCAAAATGATAGATACAATGCTGCTAAGCCAAATGAATAACTTTAGAAGAGAAGGTAAACACTCACTTAAAAACTTCGGTAAAATACTTGGAGATGCAAAGCTTGAGTTTAGTTCTTTTCATGAATATTCTGAAGATATGAAAAAGTATGCAATACAAGATGTAAATTTAAATCACAAGGTTTATAATTATGTTACAAGAGAAGCAATTGACTTAATTAAAAATAGACCTAACTTTAAACAAGCTTTAAAAACTGAACATGATATTGCTGAGATATGCGCTAATCAAGTTAAATACAAATGGAAGTTTAATACTGTATTAGCTAAAAAGCATTATGAATATTTAACTTCAGAAATGACAGTTATTGAAGATGAAATTAATCCTACATTAAAACCTAGAAAAGTTTTAATTGATAAGGAACCTAAGAAAGCTAAGTACCTACAAGATGGTAGATTTTCTGCAGTAAGTGCAAGAATGCTATCTGAGTTTACAGGTACTGAGATTAAACAAACTGATACTGATAAGTGGAAACCTAATAAATTGTTTCAAAGATTTAATATGGTTGAAGCTGATCTTGGTAACATGGATCAAGTTAGAGGAATGCTTTTAGATAATGGTTGGGAACCAACTCAATTTACACCTAAAGGTGAACCAAAAATTACAGATGATTCATTAACTAAAGTTGTAAGTGAATTAGGTAAAAAGATAATCTATTATTATAGTTTAAGATCAAGACACTCTGTACTTAAGGGTTGGATTGAATTAGCTGAAGAAAATAATAATAGAGTTTATGTTGAACCTTTTAATATTGGTACACCAACTTTTAGACAAAGACATAGTAAAATTGTTAACGTGCCTGGAGCCAAATCATTTTTTGGATCTGAGATGCGTGAACTTTTTATTGCTGACGAAGGCAAAGTTATGATTGGTTGTGATTCAAGTGGTAATCAAATAAGAGCATTAGCACATTATTTAAATAATAAAGAAGTTAATGATCATATTTTAAAAGGAGATATTCACCAACACAATGCGGATACAATAGGTATATCAAGACCCTTAGCAAAAGGGGTGTTGTATGCAAGTGTGTTTGGCGCTGGTGTGCGTAAACTTGGTAAGATGGTTACAGGTGTTGAAGATCTTGATAAGGGTAAACAAGTTAAAGCAAAACTTTATGAAGCCTTGCCTGGGCTTAAAGAGCTTATTGCTAAGTTAAATAATTTCTTTTACACAACACAAAACAAAACAGGTTATGGATTTATACCAGCTTTAGATGGGCGTAAAGTATATGCTGAATCTTCATTTAAACTTTTAAATTACCTACTGCAATCATTTGAGGCAATTACAGTTAAGACCGCTGTAGTTAATGCTTTTAAAATGTTTAAAGAAGAAAATATTAAAGTTGATGTATTGGGTTTGCTTCATGACGAGATCCAGGTACAAACAACGCCTGAAAATGTTGAAAGAGTTAAAGCAATACTACAATACTCATTTGGAAATTACATAACTGAAAAGTTAAAGTTAAACATTCAAATGAATGGTGATGCTAAAGAAGGGAATAATTGGAATGATACACACTAATCGATACGAGTATCAAAAAGAATACTATATTAAAAACAAAGATCGAATAAAAAAATATAGTATTCAAAACAAAGATAAGAAAAAAGCATATCTTAAAGAATGGAATCTTAAAAACAAAGATAAGGCAAAAGCGGCTAAGCTTAAAAGAAATTATAACTTAACACTAGATCAATATAACAAAATGTTATCTGATCAAAATGGTTGTTGTAAAGTTTGCTCTGTAAAATTTGATATGCTTATCACATCGTTAGGACCAAACGTAGATCATTGTCACAAAACAAATAAAGTTAGAGGTTTGTTGTGTATAAATTGTAACACAGCGCTAGGTAAATTAAAAGACGATACAAAAATAATGCAAAAATTAATAAAATATATAAAGGAACATAATGAATAAAAATAAAATGATAGGATTAATTGATGGTGATGTCTTAATTTATAGAGCTATACATAAATCTGAAAAAGATAAGATTAAACCAGAAGATGCTTTTAATGGTATAATGAAACAAATTAAAATTGATACAGCATGTGATGAGTATACATTACACGTATCAGGTACTGGTAACTTTAGAAGAGAAATAGAACAACCTTATACTGTTTATAAGGGCCAAAGAAAAGAAAAGCCACCTCAGTTTAGAGCATTAAAAGATTATGTAATTAAAACTTATAACCCTATAATGCAAGATGGATTAGAAGCTGATGATACAATTTCTATTGAAGCTACTGGTTATATAAAAATAAACCAACTATATATGTTAATTACAATTGACAAAGATTTAAAAAATATAGGTGGATTATTTTATAACTTAATGCATAACAATTTAATTACTGTATCAAAAAAAGAATCTATTGAATTTTTTCACGAGCAATTATTAACAGGTGATAACGTTGATAATATTCCAGGTATTGAAGGTATAGGTAAAGTTAAAGCTTCAAAGATATTAGAAAACAAAACTATTAAAGAACAATTTGAAGCAATTATTGCTGCTTATAAAACTCATTACAAAAAAGATCATAGAAATAGATTAGAAGTAATGGGTAAGATGCTATATTTATTAAAAGATATAGATGATAAGTGGACTATTAACTTTTGGAAAGGGTATATTAAAAATGTATAGAACAAGCATAGAA
>Ga0209710_1001629_pt1 | contig 16833 bp, 17 predicted proteins | sample ArcticOcean_MG_C_5_FD_187436 | JGI IMG/M metagenome (GOLD analysis project Ga0209710, IMG submission 187436) | Marine microbial communities from western Arctic Ocean - ArcticOcean_MG_CB4_138 (SPAdes) (version 2) | ecosystem: Environmental > Aquatic > Marine > Oceanic | place: Arctic Ocean...
CATGCATGGATCAAAACCATGTGCCTTAACCAGCTTGGCGACTCCCCAATTGATCGGTTGAATAAAAAGGGTGAACCGATAAACCCTTAACAATAAAGCAATTAGTATTTCTTGGTTTATTTTTTTTAATTGATTCTGCCATTTTAAGATTTTTAGCTCTTATAAAAATACTTGATCCTGTTCCAGACATTTTAGCATTCCCAAAACAACTCAACCACCTTAGAAGCTCAGCCATTTTTACATATTTCTTTATAACCGTTTCCTCAAGATCATTTCCAATAAAATCATGATCAACAGCATTATAAGAGGACGCTATTTTCAACGGAATTGAGGTATTTGTCAATTTAAAACAACTAAAAATTGTTTTTGTATTGATACTTAAATTTGGCATCATAATAATATAAATATATTTAGAAATATTGATGTCAGACAAAAGCTCACCAACTCCTTCAACCCATGCATTTGTTCCATTGATAAAAAAAGGTATATCAGCACCTAACCTTAAACTTGATTCAATAAGCTCTGTTTTGCTAAAATTAAATTTAGCTAGTTTATTAATAGCCATTATAACTGTTGCAGCATTTGAGCTTCCTCCGCCAAGACCAGCCCCTATAGGGATTTTTTTGTCTATAATAATATCGGCACCAAGCTGGCGATTAAATAACATTAACTGCGCAGCTTTGAATGCAAGATCTTTTTCAGGCTTAATTAGTAAAGATGAGTTTTTAATATTTATTTGCGCGTCTTCATGTCTAATTTTAATAAAAATCTCATCTTGTAAGTCAATTAATTGAAATATACTTTGAAGATTGTGATACCCATTTTTTCTTTTATTAATAATTTTAAGAAATAAGTTTAATTTGGCTGGAGCTAAAAATTTAGAATAACCTGCCTTTAAAAGTTCACGAGCACTCTTCATAAAACCCAATCCGCGATAAATATTTTTAGGCTAATGTTGGCTTTTTCAAATTCAATTGTATTTGGAAGTATTCGGCCTCTAATAACTTTATTTCCTTGATAATGAATACCCCAATTTTTATATTTGATTGTAATACTTTTATTATCAGATAATTGCTTTGGTGGATTTATAATAAATTCTTTTAGTATAAAAATATTTTCTTTGTTGCCAAAAATTTTGGAAATTAGCACTTCGGAATCTTTATTGTTATTTTTAGAAAATTTTAAAATAACATTTTTTTCTGGCTTAAATAAAATTATTTCGGCAATTTTAGTATTAAAAGGATTTAATATGTGGATAGTATCTTTATTATCTTTAAAGCCCCATAAAATCTGACCTGTTTGCCCTTCGTTGTTTATAAATAGAGATAATTTTCCCTTAAGGTTAAACTTCTCAGTTTTTTTTGCAGGTAGTGCATTTTTATATTCATCATAAGATAGAATTTTAACATCTGGATTTAAATAGGGGAGTGAACAAGCTGTAAGAAATGAAATACATAGAGTAACTAAAGTTAATCTCATAAATCTTCTTATATCATTTAAATCGATTAGTAGTTTCTAGCAAAACAGGATTACTTGGATGGCGATTAAGAGAACTTTTCCATACCTCTCTAGCTTCATCTTTTTTGCCCTGAGTCCAAAGAATTTCACCTAAATGAGACGCAATTTCCGGATCTTTATTAATTAGGTAAGCTTTTTTTATAAATTTTGAAGCAATTTCTAAATTACCCAATTTGAAATGAATCCATCCCATACTATCTAATATGTAGTGATTATTTGGTTCGTAAGATAGTGCAATTTCAATATATCGCTTTGCCTCTTGTAGCTTAATATTTCTATCAGCATATGAGTAACCAAGAGCATTATATGCTGTTGAATAATCCGGTTTTAACTTAATAGCTTCTAAAAGAAGCTGTTCCATTAGTAACGTATTTCCCATTTTTTCTGAAAGTATTGCATAGTCAAACTTAAATTGAGGAGAATCTTTAAACTCTTCTTCTTCTAACTTCATTAAATCATAAGCATCTTGATGGCGATTCTCAGATAAAAATAATGAAGATTTATTTCTAAGGACGATTAGTTTTTCATCTGGCGAAAGATTTCTCTTTTTTAAATCATCTAGCATCTCAATAGCTGAATCAACAGAGTTATATTTTGCAATTAATTCCGCCATTATTATTCTTGAATCTAAAAAATATTCACCACTAGTTATTTTTTTTAACCAAGTTAAAGCTTCATCGAAATCACCTCTGCCATCATAAATACCAGATAGATAAATATGAATTTGAGCTGGCTTCGGATGGCCTCTTTCTAGGCTTTGCATAAAGTATTTCTCTGCAAGTATGTTGTCACCTAGCTCCATTGACAATAAGGCCACTGTCAGACTAATTTCTGAAGTAGCTAGTGAACTATTAACTAATTTCAAAAATTGTTTTTTAGCTTCATCATATTTTTTAACATTAGTTAAAGCTTTTGCATATTCGAGCCTAACGTCATTTGATTTAGGATTTCTTTTTAAAAAATCCTGGTAAAAAACCAAAGCTTTTTCTGGCCAATCTTGGCCAATAATGTAGCCTCGAAATAGAGCTGCTGTTTCCCATTTAGAATTTATGGATTCAATTTTATCCAATTCTTCGATAGCCAATTTTTTATTACCTGCAGAAAAAGCTGCATGAGCAATTGCAAACCTTGCTTCTTTGATATCTAAATATGGCTTACTAATGTTTATAATAAATCTAAGTGCATTTTTCTTATTTTCTACTTGCGATAAAATTTTATTGAGGTACAAGAAACCTTCAGCTCTTGTTTTGTCTTCTTTTTCTAAAAGCGTTTTAATTAAGGGCCTTGCTTTTGCCAAGTTCCCAGATGTAATAAATAATTCAGCTAGAATTTTTTGTGGCTCAATTGATACTTTGTCTAGCTTCTGCCAAATATTTGCAGCATCCATAGCAAGCCTTGAATTTCTAGCTGAGCCAGCAATTCTAGTTGCGCGTTCTGCCAACGAAATATTTTTAGTTAGTTGAGCAAGGTCTAAATAGATGTGTCCTGCTGAATTTAAATCACCTCTTTGTGTTGCAATTTCAGCCAATAAAAATTTGTAGACAAACTCTGCATTTGCTTTAGATATTTTAGCAGGGGCATTTTCGTTAAATATTTGTTTTTTTTGATTGGCTTTGGCTGTATCCTCAGCAGATACAATATTATTAATACTAAATAGTATTAGGACAAAAAGTATTTTGGTTATTTTTTTCATAATATTTTAATATTAACTTTTATTTTTTTTTGATTATAGTAAGTTTAAACTAAAAATCTTTTTCTTAATATAAGTTTTAAAGACTAAAAAATTTGAATATAATTCATTTTCATTAAATTTAATTTTATTTAAACTTTTTTTTTAATATAAACTCATATATTTTGAAAACTCTTTATATTTAAAAGCACATTGGAAAGGCAAATGACAGAAGCTACATTAAATGCATTTGATTTATCTAGACAGTTTGGAAGCAATTATGCCGTTAGAGATGTTTCATTTCAACTAAATCAGGGTGAAGTGTTGGGATTTCTCGGTCCAAATGGTGCTGGTAAATCAACAACAATGAGAATGCTGACGGGTAATTTGGCTCCCTCTCAAGGAAGTGTAAAAATTTGTGGTATTGATATTATTGAAAATCCAAAAGAAGCAAAGGCTTTAATTGGTTACCTACCTGAAATTAGACCCTTATATAAAGAATTTACAGTGAATGAGTTTTTAAATATTGCAGCTCGATTTCACAAAGTAAAATCTTCTTATGTGCACAAAGCTGTAGAGGTCGCAAAAGACAAATGTGGTTTAGCTCACATGAGTAATCGTTTGATTGAAAATTTATCTAATGGCTATCAACAAAGAGTTGGTATTGCTCAAGCCATTATTCATAATCCTGAAATTGTTATATTGGATGAACCAACTGTTGGATTAGACCCAATACAGATAAGAGAAATTAGAAAATTAATTAAGGAAATTGGTAAAAAACATAGCGTTATTCTGTCCACTCATATCTTACCTGAAGTTGAAATGGTTTGTGATCGAGTTCAAATGATAGATAAAGGCAATCTTGTATTTCAGGGATCAATAGAAGATTTAAAGCAACAGAGGCTTGGTAATAAGCTATTGATTGGATTTTCTAAACCACCCACCTTGACTAAACTTAAAACCATCAAAGGTGTTGAGAAAATTGAAAAAGATGAGCAAGGTATGTTTATAATCAAATTCAAAGATAAATATTTGCCAGCAGAAGAAATTGTTTATTTAGCAGCAAAAGAGAATTGGGGCCTTTATCATATAGCCCCACACGTTACCAGCCTAGAAGATATCTTTGTGCAATTAACACAAGTGCAGACTTTAGATAATCAAACGATTGAGGTTAAAAAAACTTAACTATGATAATAAACGTTGCCAGAAAAGAATTACAGAGCTTATTTGCATCCCCTATGGGTTGGATTATATTGGCTTTATTGATGTTAGCTTTTGGAAGTTTTTACTTGCAAGGTATTAATAACTATTTTGAAGTAATGTCAGGTTCAATTAGGCCAGCTGAAAGAGTTGGAGTAACAATATTTGTAGGGCAAACAGTCTATGGTATAGCATCATTCCTTATGCTATTTGCAGTTCCTCTTTTATCAATGGGATTAATTAGTGGTGAAAGGAAAAGTCAAACGTTACCTTTCTTATTCAGTGCACCAATATCATTAACTGAAATTGTAGTGGGAAAGTTTTTAGGGCTAATTATTTTTTTAGGTATTCTAGTTGCTTATATTCTTATAATGCTTTCAACTCTTAATATTTGGTCAGACATTGATTTTGGGTATTTACTTTCCAATTCTTTAGGGTTGATTCTTTTAGCAGCTAGCTTTTCTGCTTTAGGAATTTACTTTTCATCACTTACAAGTCAGCCTATTGTCGCAGCAATCCTCAGCTTTATCGCCTTATTTGCATTAATGGGATTAGATAAGTTTTTTGGAAGCCAGCCTGATCATTGGTTTGGTTATATTTCACTTATGAAGCATTTCCAATCCTTTTCTCGTGGAGTTATAGATAGTAAAGATATTATTTATTTTATTTTGTTTATTACAACTTTCTTAGTTTTAACTATTAGGCGTTTAGATTCAGATAGGCTTACAGGATAGATTCTATGAAAAAAAATACAAAACTTAAAGTACAACTTTTAATTCAAAATTGGTTTTTTGTTTTATTGTTTGTAGTATTGGTAATTTTGTTTGGCTATTTATCAAATCAATTTGTTTTAACAAAAGATGTTACACAAGCAAATAGAAACACTCTTACGCAAGGAAGCATTGAAGTTCTGCAAAATATGCCACACCCTATAAATTTAACTGTTTTTGCGACAAAAGACGATGTCAATAATGGAGATACTTTTAGACAGGGGATTATAAATTTTATAGCCCGTTATCAAAGAACAAAGAGCGATATAAATATAAAATTTATAAGCCCAGTTGAGGAACCAAAATTAGCTCAGGAAATGGGTATCAGGATTGATGGCGAAGTTATTGTAGAGTACAACAAAAGATCAGAGCATATTTCTCCTCCATTTGCAGAACAAGATTTAACAAACCTGCTTGTTCGGTTAACTCGTACAAATGAGCAACCTATTTTATATTTAGATGGACATGGCGAAAAAAACTTAATAGGAGTAAAAAATAACGACTTAGGTGAATTTGGTAAACAATTAGAAAAGAAAGGGTTTAAATTTTCAAATCCAGATTTAACTGTTTTAAATGAAGTACCAAAGGAAGGAGGCTTGTTAGTAATTGCAAGCCCTCAAGTTAACGTTAGCAAAGTCGAGTCAAACAAGATTGTAAATTATTTACAAGCTGGGGGAAATATTCTCTGGCTATTAGATGATGATAATTTAAAAGGGCTTGAAAATGTTGCTGAATATTTAGGATTAAATGTTTCACAAGGAAAAATAATAGATCCCTCTTCGTCACAATTTGGAGCAAATGAAAATGTTTCTTTTGCAACTTTCTATGGCGATCACCCTATAACTAACAACTTTATGCTTAGAACGCTTTATAACGGCGCACATGAAGTCAGCGCAAAAGGTACATACGAGAATGGATGGAAGGTAAGTAAATTAATTGAAGTCGCTGGAAGTGGGTGGCTTGAAGGTAAAGGTAAGAGTGCAGATCAAAAGTTAATTTTTGATAAAACTAAAGACAAAAAAGGTCCAATCAACATCGGCTTAGCTTTCAATAGGAAATTTGAAGAAAAAGGACAAAGGGTAATTGTTATAGGAAACGCTGCTTTTCTATCAAATAGCTTTATTACTTCAGGAGGTAATTTAGATCTTGGAATTAATATGATTAACTGGCTAGCTGGTGATGAAAAATTAATTACAATACAGCCTATGCCACTAAAAGATGTCAATGTAACAATACCAAATGATAGTAAATCTGTATTCCTTGCATGGACTATTTTTCATAGCTTTCAATACTTTATTCCTGCAGCCCTCTTTGTAGCTGGGTTTGTTATTTGGTTTAGAAGAAGAAAAGCGTAGAAACATGAAAAGTCGATGGTTAATAAATATTGGATTATTACTTATAGTTTTAGTAACCTTGCTTTATTCTTGGACTATTTCTCAAAAAGAACCTGTTGAGTCTTCAAGGTTTGAATTAACTAAATTTAAATTATCAGATTTTAATGAAGTTAAGATAGATTTTCCTTCTAAGATAAGCACTCATTTTAAAATAATTGATAGTGATTGGGTGATGCTATCTCCATATAAAGCGAGAGCAGACGAGTTTTATGTTTACAGAATACTTTCCTTGCTCGCAGCCTCTAGTTTAGAAAAATTAAGTGCAGATAATTTATCAAAGTATGGATTAGATCAACCAGATTTAAAAATAACTTTTTTAGGAGAAAGTCTTAATGAGGTAATCTTATTTGGCACCTATAATCCTATAAATGAAGATCAATATGTTCTATATAAAGACAATGTTTATCTTATTAGTGGCGGGTATTCAGAGACAGCATCTTTTATGCCGGTAGAATTAATTGATAAAAATCCAATTGCTAAATCTGAAAAAATAAAAAGTTTTGATTTTTCTCGCCTTGAGCAATGGCAAGATTCACGCCTTAAGTTAAATTATACTAGCAATAATATTTGGAGTGTTGAGGCTAAAAATCTCTCAATCATTCAGGCCGATGTAAATGAATGGTATGAAATGACATGGAAAAATATTCCAGCAAAATCAGTTGAGCCTTATAAGATGAATGAGAGATTTGGCTATAAGAGTTTTGATATTATCCTTAATAATAATCAGAAACTAACTTTTTATAGAATTCAAGAATCTCCTGAACTTCTTCTGTTTAGAAAAGACGAAGGTCTGCTGTATCACTTTTCTGGTGACTTAGGCTTCACAATGCTCAACCCTCATGTCCAGCAAAAAGAAGAAAAGTAGTGCCAGAACTACCGGAGGTTGAAGTTACCCGGCTCGGATTAAAACCACTCTTAAAGAGAAAAGTTGGAAAGGTGGTAATTAGAAATTATTCATTACGTTGGCCTATTAACTCAAAACTCCCTAAATTATTAAAAAACCAAACCCTTTTAGATTTAAGCAGAAGGGGAAAATACATACTTGCTAAGTTTAATAGCGGAACTCTTATTATCCACCTTGGAATGTCAGGAAGATTATGTATTGTGGGTCCTAATGAAGTTTTAAACAAGCACGACCATTTAGATATTCAATTTAAGGAAAATAATTTAATTTTACGATATCGCGATCCTAGAAGGTTCGGCTCTATTTTATGGACAGAAGAAGACCCTTATGATCATAAGTTAATTAAAAATTTAGGACCAGAGCCACTCAATGAGGAGTTTGATGCTAAATACCTTTTTATTAGATTAAAGAATAAACAACAGTGCATTAAAAATGCAATTATGGATAGCAATGTAGTCGTTGGTGTTGGTAATATTTATGCAAGTGAGGCTCTTCATGATTCCGGAATTAGGCCTAATCGAATATCAAAAAAAATTTCAATGAAAGAGGTTGTTAGCTTAATTAAATCAATAAAGCATATAATTGAAGAAGCAATCAAGAAGGGCGGTAGTACCATGAATGATTTTTTTGATGTTAATGGAGATAATGGATATTTTCAGGACGAACACAAAGTTTATGGAAGAGAGGGTCTACCTTGCTTTAAATGCTATCTTCCAATTACTCAGATAAGATTGGGTCAACGCTCAAGTTTTTTTTGTAAAAAATGCCAAAGATAAATTTATTACACTTACTTTTTTGATAAAAGCAAGTCAATACCAACGGCAAGAATCTTACAAAAACTAACAAATGAGAAAGGTATGTTGGGATTACTTAAAATAGTTAAAGCTTATTATAATAAGTGATACTGTTAAAAATGAAGCAATATATTTACAAAATTTTTGCAATTTTTTAATTTTATTGTGGATTTTCTTATTTTCACTCTCAAAAATATTGTATTGCATATTATTCTCATTCTTAAGGTAGGCATGGATAAGCCTTGGAAGTTTTGGCGCAACATTAACCCACTCAGGAAATTCTTTTTTAATAGATTTAAGAAGGCTTTTTGGGCCGTATTGCTCGGATAACCAATTTTCTAGAAAAGGTTGCGCAGTTTTCCAAAGGTCTAAATCTGGGTCTAAATCACGACCAAGCCCTTCAACATTTAAAAGAGTTTTTTGGAGCATAGTTAATTGAGGCTGTATTTCCATATTGAATTGTCGTGATGTTTGAAATAATCTAATTAATAGCTTACCAAAAGATATCTCCTTTAATGGCTTTTCAAATATTGGCTCACATACGGAACGGATAGCATTTTCAAATTCATCAATTGAAGTTTCTTTTGGAACCCATCCTGATTCTATATGCGCCAATGCAACATCATGATAATCTCTTTTAAAAAAAGCAGAAAAATTCCTTGCTAAATAATATTTATCTTGATCATTTAAGGATCCCATTATCCCAAAGTCCATAGCAATATATCTTCCATCATTTGCAACTTGAATATTGCCGGGGTGCATGTCTGCATGAAAAAAACCATCCCTAAAAACTTGCGTAAAGAATATTTCTACTCCATCTTTAGCTAATTTAGGTATATTAATTTTATTTTTTATTAATTCACTAACTTTGCTAATAGGTGTTCCATCCATTCTTTCCATTACCATTACTTTTTCGTTGCAGAAATCCCAATAAACCTCGGGAACAATTAAAAGCTTTTTATCTTTAAAGTTTTCACCTAGATGGCTGCAATGAGCTGCCTCTAAAAGTAAATTAAGTTCAGATTTTGTATGTTTTGAAAATTCTTCTACTACTTCTTGTGGCCTTAGCCTTTTCCCATCTGACCACATAAGCTCTAATAACCATGCAAAAATTTTAAGCAATTTAATATCTTTATCAACTGCTTTATCAATATTTGGCCTTAATATTTTAACAGCTACTTCTTGGCCATTTAGTAATTCAGCAAAATGAACTTGGGCAACTGATGCGCTTGCTACAGGTTCTTTTGAAAATTTTCTAAAAATTTTGTTTATTGATTTACCGTAAGATTTTTCTATTTGAACATGTACTTTTGAGTAACTAAATGGCGGGACCTGATCTTGAAGTTTTGCTAGCTCATTTGCTATATCTATTGGAATTAAATCTCTTCTAGTTGATAACATTTGACCAAATTTAACAAAGATTGGCCCAAGCTGCTCAAGTGCTATCCTTAATCTATAGGCCCTGCCTAGTTTTTTGAATTGTAAAATTCTGAATGGAAAAAGAAGTAGCTGGAATAAAAAAATTGTTTTGGAATTAAGGAATTCATCTAATCTATATTTAATTATTACAAATATTATTTTAAGGAATCTAAATATACTCATATTTTTATTTTTTCAATTATTATATTTATTTTTGCTTCAAGCCTTTCAGTATCCTCAACAATCTTATCTACCTCTGAATTGAAAATTTCAACATTTCTTTTTTTTGTTAAAATCTTATTTTCTTCTTGCCAATACTCTAAAAGCGCCCCTGTAATATTTCCAAGGTTTTTTTGACTGTTTGTGATAATTTTTTTTAATACCTTAGTCGTCTGTATGGCAGGTATGTCACCTATATATTTACTTAAATCATCTTCGATATCCCATTCAATTTTTCTAAGCACCTGGGAAATTTGATTGGCCAGTTCTAAATCTCCTTTGATAGAGACATTACTGTTATTCTTGGTAGTAAGTTGGGTTATAAAATCATTAACTGTTAACTTTATAATACAATCAAATTTTTCTGACTCGTTTACAGAATGCAGTAAACCATTTTCATCTATCTTGAAAATAAGTTTTAAACCTGAAATTTCAATTACTACTACTTTATTCTTATGATCTATGAGCTTAGTTTTCATCCAATCATTTTGAGATAAAAGATGATCTAATATAATTTTCTTTATATTTTGAATCAAAATTTATATCCCTTATGGATTGCAACAATTCCTGCGGACAAATTCATAAAGCTAGTTTTTTCGAATCCTTGTGCCTTTAAAAGTGCTAAAAGTTTATTTTGATCTGGATGTACCCGAATTGATTCAACTAAATATTTATAGCTTTTTTCATCTTTTGCAAATAATTTTCCTAGTTTAGGCACAATTTTAAAAGAAAAAATATCGTAAGCTTTCTTAAGGGGTCCCCATATTTTAGAAAATTCAAGTATTATGACTTTTCCTCCAGGTGAAAGTACGCGATAGATTTCTTTTAAAGCTTGTTCTTTATTAGTCATATTTCTCAGGCCAAAACCAATTGTCACACAATCAAAATAATTATTTGGAAATGGTAGCGATTCTGCATCGCATAGAATTGAAGGGACAATTTTACCTTGGTTTATAAGTTTTTTTTTGCCTTCTTTTAGCATTGATAAATTTATGTCTGTGTGAAATATCTCAAAATCTTTATTTTTTTTCAAAAATTCTATAGAAATATCAGCTGTACCTGCTGCAATATCCAGTATTTTAGATTTGGGTTTTAATGTTGTTGTTTCAATTAATATTTTCTTCCATACGTGGTGAAGCCCCAGTGACATTAAATTATTCATTAGGTCATAGTTGGTTGCTACAGAGTTGAATACAGCATTTACTTTTTTACCCTTTTCTTCTTTAGTAATAGCTTCATATCCAAAATGAGTAATTTTTTTCTTAATCAATTTTTTCCCTTTGTACTCCTTGTGCGTCTAATTTTCCTATATATTCAAGCCATAGTTGCTCATAGTTTTTTGCTAAATGATGCAAGTAAGCCCACGAAAATAGTCCAGTATCGTGCCCATCAGAAAATTTTATTTTAATAGCGTAATTACCAACAGGTGATATCTCTATTATATTTACATTCTCTTTTCCAATTTGAAGTACAGCTTGGTCTGGACTGTGTCCTTGTACCTCTGCTGAGGGAGAGTACACTCGCAGCATTTCACACGACAACTTGCATTCCGTATTGTCATCAAAGACTATTTCTAAGAGTTTTGATTTTTGATGAAGTTTAATTTCTTTTGGTGTAGGTGTGTTTGCCATTAAATTTGTAAGTAGTTTAAATGGCAGATTTTAGCAGAAAAGTTAACTATTTGAGTTTTATAAAGTAGCTGAGGTTATGAGTATTTTTATTTTTTTCATTGCATTTTGTTCAATTTGCCTAATCCGCTCAGCAGATACTTTATATTTTTTTGCAAGCTCATGAAGTGTGTCCGGTTTATTTTCATTTAACCATCTTGCCTCAACAATTTCTCTACTTCTTATATCTAACTTCATAAGTGCATTTTTTAGGTTTCTTGTGTTGTTGGATGCAACTTCAGACTTTTCAATTTCTTCAGATGGCATTAGAGCTGAGTCTCTTAAGTAAGATATAGGGCGAAATTGATCTTCTTCTGAATCATCATTCGAATAGTCAATTGATAGCTCTTGCCCACTAAAGCGAAATTCCATCTCACGGACTTCCTGCTCCTTGACGTTTAATTCTTTAGCGATTGATTTTATTTCTTCTAGACCTAGAGGTTGCAATGTAGACCTGAGGCTCCTAAGATTAAAAAATAATTTTCTTTGCGCCTTAGTTGTTGCCATTTTAACCATACGCCAATTCTTAACAACGTACTCTTGTATTTCAGCCTTGATCCAGAACATTGCATAAGATACCAATCTTACCCCTCGTTCTACATCGAATTTTTTAACGGCCTTCATTAATCCAATATTACCTTCTTGCACTAGGTCTGAGTGAGGAAGGCCGTATCCACTATACGATCTAGCAATTTTCATCACAAGCTTAAGATGCGAAAGAATAAGTTTTTTTGCAGCTTCTAAATCATTATCTTTTTTAAGGCGCATCCCAAGCTCATACTCTTCTTCTTGGCTTAAGAAGGGTATTTCTCTTATGGATTGTTCATACGAAGGAAAGCTATCAGCATTGCCAACTGAGGATAAAGATAAATAATTATTCATAATTAAATTAAATTTCCTATTAAAAAGTTACGCATATTTTAGCACTCTTTATTAGAGAGTGCCAGCTTACATTAAAATCTTCATTTAATACAGTGGTTTACTTGAATATTTCAAATTTTCTTATAGATTGGTGAGCAGCAAAAAAAGATGCAAAACAGCCAATTAGCATTGCGACTATAATGATACTTAGGTTTTGTTGCCATATTAGACTTTTTAGAATAAAAGTTCCACCAAGCATCGCTTCTAGATTAATTGACGCCTTGTTAAATATCTCAATAGCTAGCTTTAGGGTGCAAATAGTTATTAAGCCTCCCCCTAAGCCATAAATTAGACCTGTATAAATAAAAGGTCTTTGAATAAAGCTATTTGTTGCTCCTATGAGCTTACTCACCTCTATTTCATCTCTATGTGTCAATGTTTGAAGGCGAATTGTATTGCCAATAACTACAATAAGAATAATTATTAATACAGCACCCAACAAAGCCAAGCCAATCTTTAATAGATATAAGATAGATCTCAATTTTTTAACCCAACCAGCGTCAAAAAAGATATTTTCCACTCCATCAATAGTGCTTAAATCTTCTATAAGTGTATTTATTTCTTTTTCATCAAATGTATTTAATGAGATAAAAAATGCATCAGGTAATGGATTCTTTGATATTCCTGTATTAAGAGGATTTAAGTTTAATTTTGTTTGTAATTTATCCCATGCCGTTAGCTTGCTTTCGTAATGAGTTTTTTTAATTATCAATGTTTTATTTAGAGCAGATTGAATAAAGTCGATTTGATCTTGTTTAATTCCCTTTTTCAAAAAAAGACTTAATTCTGCATCATATTCAATATTGTTTGAAATTTGAGAAACATTTTCTACAACTAATAAACCAGAACTTGGTAAGAATAATGTGACACCTATAACTACAAAAATCATAAGAGATGAGCCAAGGTTAGAAAAAATTCTAACTAGAGCTCTATTAAATGCTTGAAAATGATTATGAAAGTAATGGAACATGGTTTACTTGGTCTTTTAATTGTCCTTTAATTAGGTGCAATTTTTTGTGCCTAATGGGGGTTATTGGAAGTTCGTGTGTTGAAATAATGACAGTTACGCCAACTTGTTGAAAACTGTAAAAAATATTCATAATTTCATCAGCGTATTCTTTGTCTAAATTACCAGTGGGTTCGTCAGCGATTAAGATAGAAGGACGTGAAACAATAGCCCTGGCAATAGCAAGTCTTTGTTGTTCTCCTCCAGAAAGTGAGATTGGCATTATTTTTTCTTTATTTAATAACCCAACTTTATCTAAAGCAGCTCGGACTCTTCTATTAATATCTATCCCATCAATATCATTTATAGCTAAAGGTAAAGAAACATTTTCAAAGCAGTTTCTATCATAAAGTAATTTATTGTCTTGAAAAATCATCCCAAATTTCCGTCTTAGATAAGGAATATCTTTAGACTCAAGTTGCGATAAGTTCATATTTTCAAAAATTATAGTTCCAGCAGTAGGTTTTTCAAGTGAAGAAATTAATTTAAGCAGGGTTGATTTTCCAGCTCCTGAATGGCCCGTTACAAAAACGAGCTCAGCAGGTAAAATTTCTAAACTTATATTTTGTAACGCATCCATATTTCCAGGATATCGCTTAAAGACCTTTTCAAACTTTATCATTCAAACATTCCCTCTGCGTATTCTTTTGCTTTAAATTCTTTAAGGTCGTCTATTCCTTCTCCTATCCCAATGAACCTTACTGGGGTAGGGGACTCTTTTGCTATTGCAGCCAAAACACCGCCTTTAGCGGTCCCATCAAGTTTTGTCATTATAAGACCTGTAATGCCCAAAGCCTCGTTGAAAGTTTTGAGTTGTGTAATGGCATTTTGACCAGTATTAGCATCCAAAACTAACAATATTTCTTGTGGAGCCTCTGCATGACATTTAGTAATAACTCTTTTAATTTTTGTAATCTCATCAATTAAATTTTTTTGTGTGGGCAGTCTACCTGCAGTATCAGCGATAACAACATCAATATTTTTGGCTTTAGCTGAATTTACAGCATCAAAAATAACTGAACTGGGGTCAGCTGTTGCATGAGAAATTACGGTAACGTTATTTCTTTCACCCCAAACAGAAAGTTGTTCTGTTGCAGCAGCTCTGAATGTGTCGCCAGCTGCAATTAAGACTGTTTTACCTTTGCCTTGAAGGAATTTAGTAAGCTTACCAATAGTTGTTGTTTTTCCTGTCCCATTGACACCAACAACCATGATAACAAATGGCGAGCTATTATTAATTTTAAGAGGAGATTCGATTGGAATTAAAATTTCAGTAAGGCAGTTTTTTAGAATAACTTTTAATTTTGATTCATCTTGAATATTGTCTTCTTTGACTTTTAATCTAACTTGTTGAATTAAAATTTCAGTTGCTTTGATTCCAACATCTGCAGCAAGAAGGATTGTTTCAAGTTCCTCAAAAAAGGCTTCATCAATTTTTTTGTTTTGAAATAAATCTGTAAGTTGAGTGCTTAAACTCTCCCTTGTTTTTGTTAATCCTTTTTTTATTTTCTCTGTAAATGAAAAAAAACCCTTTTTTTCTTTGTTTGTGTTGGCGACGATTGCCTTAGGTTTTTTTGGGGCAACAGTAGACTTAACCTTTTTCTTGGCGACGATTGCCTTAGGTTTTTTTGGGGCAACAGTAGACTTAACCTTTTTCTTGGCTTTATTAGATTTTGTAACTAATTTTTTTAAAAATTCAAACATTATTTTTTTTGTTAAGGTAGAACTTATTTTTATAGTTTTGGTCAGTTAAGCATTATTATACAAGTATTAATTAAAAGGATTACATGTGAATTTCTTAAAAATAGCTTTTTTATTCTGTTTAGTACCTATATTTGCTCAAGCAGATGCAGGGGTGGAAGAAATAACCCTAAAAAATGGGATGAGAATTTTAGTAAAAGAGGATCATCGTGCACCAGTAGTTGTTTCAATGGTTTGGTATAGAGCAGGTAGCATTGATGAAGTGAATGGAAAGACAGGAGTTGCTCATGTGCTAGAACATATGATGTTCAAGGGTACGAAGACAACTAAGCCTGGAGAATATTCAGAAATTGTAGCTGCTGCAGGCGGAAGAGAGAATGCATTTACCGGTGCAGACTACACTGCTTATTTTCAACGCCTAGAAAAGTCGAAATTATCAATATCCATGAAAATGGAAGCAGATAGAATGCAAAATTTAGTTATAACAGAGGAAGAATTTAGTAAAGAAATCAAGGTTGTAATGGAGGAGCGTCGCTGGCGAACTGATGATAAACCAAAGGCTCAAGTTAATGAGTTATTCAACTCTTTGATATTTAGAGCGCATCCCTATGGAAAACCAATAGTTGGCTGGATGAATGACCTTGAAAATATGACTTATAAAGACGCTATAGAATGGTACAAAATGTGGTATAGCCCTAGTAATGCAATTTTAGTGGTAGGTGGAGATGTGGATACAAAAAAAGTTTTTGCGCAGGCAAAAAAGTATTTTGGAAAAATTCCTGCGTATCAAATAGCTGAGAGAAAGCCACAATTTGAACCAAAACAAGATGGCACGAGAAGAGCAATTTTAAAGGCGCCAGGAAAACTACCTTACATCCAAATGGGTTATCCTGCACCCACCCTTGGTAAAGATGGGATAAAAAACAATAAAGAAGCTTTTGCACTTGAGGTTTTAGTTGGAATTTTGTCAGGCACTAGTTCGTCCAGACTTAATCAAAATTTAGTTAGAAAGACATCAAAAGCAATAAGTGTTGGTGCGGGCTACAGTATGTTGTCTAGAGGTGGGCAAAGTACATTTGAAATGTATGCAACACCTAGTGAAAAAGTATCGGTAGTTGATTTAGAAAAATATCTAAAATTAGAATTAAAAAATATTGTTAATAATGGAGTAACGGATACCGAATTAAATAGAGTAATAACAAGCGTTATTGCTGGTGAAGTTTATCAAAAAGACTCTGTATTCGGAGCCGTTATGCAAGTTGGTCAATTAGAAACTATGGGCTATTCCCACAAGATAGTTGATGACTATATTCCAAATATAAAGAAAGTTACATCTAGAGATATCCAAGAAGTTATTAAAAAATATTTTCATGATGATGCTTTAACAGTAGTTACTTTAGATCCTCAACCCCTAGATAAAAATAAAAAGCCAGAAGGAAGACCCCATGCCCATTAAAACTATTCTCATTACAATATTAATATTCTTTTCAAATTTTGCATCTGCTAATTTGAATATTCAACACTGGGAATCAAAAAATGAAGCAAGAATATATTTTATTGAAAACCATGATTTACCAATTGTAGATATCAATGTTGATTTTAGGGCTGGAAGCGTTAAAGATACTAAACAGAAAAGTGGATTGGCATCGCT
>Ga0209710_1001635_pt1 | contig 16805 bp, 9 predicted proteins | sample ArcticOcean_MG_C_5_FD_187436 | JGI IMG/M metagenome (GOLD analysis project Ga0209710, IMG submission 187436) | Marine microbial communities from western Arctic Ocean - ArcticOcean_MG_CB4_138 (SPAdes) (version 2) | ecosystem: Environmental > Aquatic > Marine > Oceanic | place: Arctic Ocean: Canada...
TGCGATGAAAAAAACGCTCAATTTCTCTGGTTTCAATAAGTAAGATAAAATTTAATTTACTCAAAGAAAATATTCATCCAACAATGCGCGTCTTTATATATACCTAATATATTATCAATGGAAAGACTATATGTATGATGATGAGAGTATCTATAATACTTTTCTTATGCGCAAATACCCTCTGTTTGTATCGCACGCTGGTCAACGCTGCCGTATTCAATGGTGATATTTTTGTAAATTATGATCTCGATCTTTTAAGTGGTGTTCCTTCTTTCCGTCTCGTCGTCTCGAGAGATAACGATGACGATGACGAAAACACGTTAGCAAAATCATCATCGATATCTATGGAATATATTTTAAACAATATTACGCACATCAACGGAAAACTATCTTTTTCAGGAAGAGGAGGCCGAGGCTTTGTTTTCAAAAAACTTTCTTTCGTGGGGGAGGTCGAGATTGAAAACTTCGAATCGGATGGCGAAACGTTTGACTCGCTATTATACATAAACGGTAACGTTACAATTCGTGACAGTGTTCTAAATACGAACAGATTCGCCTTTGCAAGAAATGTACGAACAATACGCGGTTCGGTTGTATACGAACATACTGACGAGGAGAACACGTCTTCGGCAATAATATTAAGAAACGTGTTCATGAACGTCGAGAGTATCGGCGGCAATGTAGAGATTCGAAGTAGTAGTAATACTAGCGGCCTAGAGCGAATAGAGTCCACGGCATTTCCAAGTCTTGTGACAGTTGGGGGATCGTTTTTAATAAACTCGACGACTTTGCAAACTATCGAAAATGGTGCGTTTAGGCAATTGAATCGTATAGGACGTGATTTCATAATTCGCTCAGACGTTTTAAAATCAATTTCGAATTTTCAAGCGCTTCAAGTCGTCGAAGGTTTACTTGATTTACAATTTGCAGTTTCGTTAGAATCTCTTGATGGAATGCAGAACTTAAGACGCGTCGGTTCGGGTGATATTAAGTTACCAAACGACCTCCTCAAAGGAGAGTTTGGCTTTTGCGGCAACATCCGCCCGCTAGAAGAAGATACAAATAATAATATTACGAAAGTAGTGATTACCCATCGCTGCTTTTATGATAATTATAAATTCTGTCAGAATGTTATTCGAAACGTTCCAAACGCGTATAGGTGCGTAAACACCATCGCTACCGTTATTACTACAAATCAAAACTTGCGAAAGTTTTCTCGTCTTCTAGAAGTGTCCGGTGAGGTTTTATATTTACAAGCGCTCCAAAAACCGCTGACAATATTTGCTCCAGTCGATTCCGCGTTTCTATACCTTCGTGGCGACAATAATAATAATAATGATACGAATTCACAGACGTTCTCTGAAGATTTAGCCGTTTTGAAAAGCGTCGTTCGCGCGCACTCGTTTTCAACAGAACTTCGAGACGTTTACGATGGCGAGAGATTAATATCGAAATTAGGTGAAGAAGAGACACTCCAAATTCTTCTTTCAAGAGACGGCAGTAAACTAAGTTTTAATAACGCAGATTTAAAAGTTGCGCACGCCGTTGAAGTGCAAAGACAGCAGCAAGCCTTTTTGACAACCGCGCAACAGCAACTATTAACGTCACCGATTGATTCAGTAGTGTGCGATACTTTCTTCAGAAGTAGAACGGGCGCCTCGGAAAGTAGCGTTTTAAGTGCTAAATTTTGTTCTCAAAGAAGTATTGCACGGATTAGCTTGCGCTCGATTGATATCTTGCCTTACGATGAAAATGATGCTTATACAAATGCTACTACTACTACGAATACTAATATAAACGATAGTGGTGGTAGTAATATATACGTAAATTTATATTCGACATCGTGCTTGGATAGATGCGGTAGCTTTTCAATCGATTCTTCTGCGTCGTGCAGTTGCGACGAAGCCTGCAAACAAAATGGTGACTGCTGCGGAGATTATAGTTATTTCTGCTCGATTCAATACTTCTTGAGTCGTGCGGCACCGGCGACGTCGTCAAACCGTTTATTATCATCAACATCGTCAACGTCATTCAAAACCAGCCGTGATTTCTCATCCAGTGCTGGAGAATCAGAGAGAACCGCGCTTGTTATAAAACCAAACGCTCTGGAAGCTTATAACGGCGTATGTCACTTCGTCGACAGAGTTTTACACCCTCTATCCAGGTATCAGTCGAAGAATTTGTTGATGTACACGGCGGCAAAAAAAGCGACGGGCGGGGGAAACGGAGAAACTGATCTTTCGTCAAAGCCACCGCCTCCTCCTCCTCCAAGACCACCGCCGGCGCCGCGACGCGTCACGAGTGTTGAAATGCTTTTTTCAACGCGACCGCCTCCACCGAGCGCTTCAGCCGCATTGAGATCCCCGCCGCCCCCTCCTACATCATCTTCAATAAAACCTCCTCCAGCGCTTACATCGACGCCGCCTCAGTCATCATCATCACAACAGCCTCCTTCTTTCTTTCAACCTCCTCCTCCGCCGCCGATTATTACAACACCTTCAACTGGAAGTTGTAAAGTACAATCGCCAAATATTTGTGGACTTTGCGACTATAGCGATGAATCGAGTATCTGTTGTTGTGACAGCATGTGCGTGACGACGGGAGATTGCTGTCAGGACTACTCGTCTGCTTGTATATAAAAAACAAATTATTATTACTCTTTTCTTCTGTGACCGATCTTCCGCGCTGGATTACCTGCCCATATTTCAAATTCAGGAACGTCCTTCGTTACAACTGATGCGATGCCAATAACTGCGCTTGAGCCAATTACAACGCCATCTACTATGCTACAATTCGCACCGATCCACACATCTTCTCCGATTTCTATTCCTCTTGAGCTCACTTTTTGCTCGCGTATTGGTATCTCTAAGCAATCGAACGAATGATTAAAAGCGAACATGGACGTGTTCGGACCTATGCGAGTATTTTTACCAATAGAAATTCCTTTCTTCCCGCCTTCGAAATGACATCCTTGATTGATTGAAACGAATTCGTCTACGGTAATAGGTCCGTGTAAGTAACAATTTGTGGCTATTCTGGCGTGATCTTTAATCACAATAGCCCTCGACGGTTCGGCGAATATGCTCATTCTGTCATCAGAGATGAATATATCGTCTCCAATGAACTCGATAGTTTCCATATCCATCAGGTTTCTTTGCCACGCTCGTTGCCATTCGTTGTGATGGACAAAATGCTTTTCTATGTCATATAACCATGGCATGGAGTTAATCCTCTTTCGTTTCTGAGCTTTATATTTATCGTTATTATCATTATTCGTCTTCGTCTTCGTATCAGTATTAGTAGTATTAGTAGTACTAGTCACCTTACTGCTGCTTTTATAAACATAGTTAATAGTAGTCAAAAATGACAGCTTCTGAGCGAGCATCGAGTTAATAATAATAGTATTAATAATAATAGTGCATATTGTAATATGTTATGGATAATTCGCTCTCGTTTTACTCTTATGAAGTAGAGGGGGAAACCCTAAACAATATCTCTCTCAAAAGATCGTTCGCTGCTTTTTTCTTTGTTTCGCTAATAATAATAAATTAGCCGCACTTTTCTATTCGCCAAATCATTAAATCCTCATCGAAACGAAAAGAAAAGAGGAAGCTCCACGCGCGCGCGCGTTCATAAACGATCGCGAATTGCGCGCACGCCGAAAGAACCTGAAGAAAAGAACGAAAGAAGAACGAACGAATTAGAATAATGTTCATGAATAAGAGCGCAGTCAGTAGACGAAAAGCAGACGATGATTCATCTGCAACCGAATCTTCGGCAGATGATGACGAGCGCGAGCTGTCGAAAGCGAAAGCATCAGAAGGATCGAAGAGAAAAGATGGCGCGCTCGTACTAAGGACCACGACCGATTATGTTAATAAACAAATAACGACAACGAATGCGCAGAAGACGAAGGAGGGGAAGAATACTGACGCGATTGGTCAACAACAAGCATCATCTTCGTTCAAAGAAGCAATAAATATCATGTAAGTAGGGTTACTTATTCTTTATTATACATCCTCGTATGTGTGTGTTTATATAGTTTTTCTTATGATTTTTAGAGCGAACTGATGATGATATTTTATGCGCTGCAATTTTAATACATTGTTACATACGAGACCGAAATTTATTTCTTTCGATAACGATCGCTGTTACTGTGTTTGTGTGTTTATTTTTGTATGTTTGTATGTTTGTATGTTTGTACGCGTGTTCATTTTCACTGACTTGGACTTCTTCTCCGTTCGTCATCATCATCATCATCATCACCATCATCATGAAACAAAAACACACACAATAAATATGAATAACAATAATATGCAGACAAAACAAACTAAACTATGATCGTTCGCTTGGGCTCTTGAGTTCTGAAAATGCTATGAGAAGAATGTGCAACACGATCGCGAATTCATTACTATTTCAACAAATCGTTTTAGTAATCGTCATCTTGAACGGTGTCATAATAGCAATCGATACGCCGGATAGAGCGGTGGAGTTGTATGGGACGAAACCGAACATACCGAAAGACGTGACGTTTTGGCTAGGAAATACGTTTCTCATATTGTTCGGTCTCGAATCGATTATTAAGATCGTTGCGTATGGATTCTTGTTTAATGGGCCAAGTTCGTACATGTGGTCATATTGGAACGCGTTCGATTTGTTAATCGTCGTTACGGGCGTCATTGATGTCGTCTTAGACGGAGGCGGGTGGATTACAACTTTAAGATTAATGAAGTGTTTTCAACCATTAAAGCAGCTTAGCAAATACAAAGCCGGAAGAATGGTCATGGAAACGGCCGAAAAAGCACTTCCAATGATGTTCGATGTCGTCTTGCTACTTTTATGGTTCGTCATCTTAGCCACCGTGATGGGCGTTATGTTATTTGGGACGATGATGTCTGGGCGTAATTATGAAGACGTAGCAAACTTATTAGGTGGTGACCCGAAAGAAATCTGTGATCGTCTCGTTTTTTCTTACAGCCCAACTGGGTCGAGGTATGACGAAGGAGGTGTTCCCGGCGATGAAGAGTTGTGCTTGAACTCCAATATCAATTCGCTCGTTAGGAACGCGACGTTACTCGACGATATCGATTCAAACGTGTATTGCTGCGAATCAGGCGTTTCTCCGTTTGATAATTATCTAAATTTTGATAATTTCATTCGCGGAATGTTTATTGTTCTGCACATAGTAACCATCGATGGTTGGAACGAGCTCGCGTGGCCAGTTGCAAACACTGTTGGATACATCCCAGCAATGGCATATTTTTGCTGCGTTGCCATTTTGGGAGGTTTTTTTGTGTTTCAATTATTCACCGCAGTTATTTGCGCAACACTCGGTGAAGTCGAAGACGAAGATGCCGATGATGACCCAGAAGCTCACAAAAAAGAGCTTGAAGAGTTGAGGGAATCTCACGAGAAATCGCTCGAAGTGGTGGAACAGTTCCCGCAGCTCGAACACTCGTGCGCGCACAAGCCGAGACAGATGATTTTAGATTTCACGAATCATCCATTCTTTCAAAACTTCATAACGTTTACAATCATTTTAAATACTGGCTTAATGTGCGCGAATCACGTCGATAAGACGGATCTGTTCAAGGAAGTCGAAACGATCCTGGATCTCACGTGTTCAGGGATTTTTCTTTTCGAGTTTTTCCTCAAACATATTGGCTTAGGTATTTTTAGGTATTGGAAAGATAACTGGAACAAACTCGATGGCTTCGTCGTGCTCGTGAGCATTGTAGATTTCACGCTGACGAATCTCATATCTTCAGGCGGCGAAGGAACTCCAGTAGATTTATCATTTCTGAGAGTATTCCGTGTCTTTCGTATTTTAAGAACGCTCAAGATTGTGCGAAATAACGCAGAGTTCATGAAAATTGCAAACTCTGCCATAGCGGCGACATCAAACATGTGGGTGTTTCTACTCGTTTGGTTAATGTTTTTGGTAATTTTCGCAATTCTCGGAGTTCAATTGTTCGCGGCGAGAGAAAGTTTTGACGAGGAACGCCTAAGTTTCAAGAACTTTGGAGCCGCATTGATTACTCTCTTTGCTGTTTCTACAGGTGAGAACACTTTTGAAGTAGCTTGGAGCTCGATGAGAGTAACAAACGTTGCCGCCGGTATTTATATGATACTTTGGTGTTTTATTTCAGAGGCAGTATTGGCTTTAGTTCTCGGGATTTTGATCGACGCGATTGCGTCGGAGACTTTTTTACAAGAAGAAGGTGAATTTCATGCCGAAGGTGCGAAATCTATCGTCGATGATATAAGAAGCCGTGTGGAAAAACAAAACACGCTAGGTAAATTGGTCTTTGAAGAAGAGGACTCTACGGACGAAGATGATGATGATCGTGTAACAAAAAGAAGAAGCCCACCTCCCGCCGGTGCGATGCGAAATGAATACGGTGAAATATCTCTAGCAGATTCTGGGTTTGGCGGCGACGATAGTAGAGTGCAGAGATCTGCTCAAGAAGTTGCCGTCGTTCGACAATGGCTCGTTTCAATCGGTTTTGAGAAACATACGAAGGAGTCTTTGTTGATCCAATCACATATGCGACCAGGTAACGTGGTCCGCGCGAGAAAACGTTTGACTTGTTATCGCGAAAGAAGAGTGAAGCAAGCAAAAGAAGAGCTAAGAGTTGCCCGCGATCACTTGAACGAAAAACTTTCAAATACTCGAATGATTCCTCGTTGCATGTCGTTGCGATGTAATGTAATGAACTCGGATGATGTTTGGGTCGATTTCGATCAGGCGAAAATGAATCCAGACTTTGTTAAACCGATATTTATGCGCGCGCCGGTAGTAACAGACAGCGATCAAATGCGAGACGTTTGCGATGATAATTGCAAACAAATAAAAAGATATCTCATTATCGATCCACTCAGTGGCTGGGGCAATTTTCGATGGGAATGTTTGAAATTAGCTACAAATTTCTGGTTCGATAACTTAATTTTAATCATGATATTAGCTTCTTCGGTGATTATGGCAACAAATACTCAAAGATGGCCAGTTGAAGGAACGAAAGTATTCGACGCTTATGAGATGATTGATATTGTATTCAATGCCGTTTTCACGTTTGAAATGATTTTGAAAATGATTGGATACAACGTTTGGAAAGGTCCCGGCGCGTATTTGAAATCTGGGTTTAACAAACTCGATTGTTTCGTCGTAATATCATCGTTGTTAACTTACGTTGGTGGCGATGCAATTCCAGTGAAGACACTCCGTATATTGCGCGTATTGAGACCTCTAAGGACGATTCAAAGGCTTCCTGGATTAAAGTTAGTCATCACTGTAATCATAAGGTCGATTCCGTCGATCAAATACGTGTGTATTATTGGGTTTGGGATGATGATTGTTTTAGGCATAACTGGTATGGAGTTATTTCTTGGAGAAATGTCTTCGTGTACGAGAGCTGGTGAAGAAGGCTACGATAAAGCCAAGTGTCTCGAGGAAGGTGGCGTTTGGCAATCAAACCGGTTCAATTTCGATAACATCGGACAAGCGATGATCACAATATTCATCATTTCCACTGGCGATAATTGGCAAGATATTATGTATGTTGCCATGGACTCTACTGGTGTAGATACGGCGCCTGTAAGAGATGCGAACAAAGGTGCTGCCGCTTTCTACGTATTTTCAATTTTAATCGCAATGATGTTGTGGGCGAATCTATTCGTCAGCGCCTTGGTTGATAATTTTACATCTTTAGCTTCGGAAGGTATCCAATTAACGACTGAGAAACAAAGAGAGTGGCAACAAGCGATGTTAATCGCTAATCGCGTGCATACGAATAGATGGCGAAAACATGTTCCAAAGAATCCTATACGTCGAAAAATTCACGAAATCATCTCCATGGATTGGTTTGACAAGCTTTCAATTAGTATGATTATATTGAATATGTTCGTTTTAATTGCATATCGCGCCAATGGCAGCGCGGAAGAAAATGATTTCCAAGAATACGCTGGATATATATTCACCGTCTGGTATTGCTGCGAATCGCTTTTTCTTATTCTTGGCATGGGATGGAAATTTTATTGGGAGTCTATGTGGAATAAAATCGATTTCGTCGTTGCCTGGAGTGGTGGCCTTGGCGCAGTGCTGCCCGGTCTATTACCATCGAACATTATTCGAATGGTTCGTTTTTTCAGACTTTTGAAAGTTATTCAAGTTTTCAAAGGATTACGAACACTCGTCATTACGGCGGTTTCTGCTATACCTGGAGTAATAAATGTCTCCGCGTTATCGTTGTTGATTATATTCATATTCGCATGCTTGGGCGTTTCTCTCTTTGGAAACGATACCGGTCCGTTTGATGGAAAGGCGATTACTGAATATTCAAACTTTTCAAATTTTAATTTTGAGAAAGCGTTTACTTCGTTGTTCATAGCGTTCAGTGGGAATTGGCAAGGATTTTTTAACGATCTTTACGTGAAAGACGCGTGCTTTGAAATTGATAAACCTGAACCTGGGTCTGAGCCGAAATGCGACCCCGATATTGCTAGCGCCGTTTTCTTTGTGTTATACATAGTGTTAGCGGTGTTTCTCTTTGGAAACTTGTTCGTTGCAATTTTGTTGGAGCGATTTAGTTTTGCTCATGGCGAAGAAATGGAAGACGAAGATGATGAAGAGCCGGAAGAGGAAAATAATATAAATAATAAAAGCGATAAGAGCGACAACAACGTCAACAAATTAGAAATGACTTACGAATCCGGAAATGGACCAATCCAAGTCATCATAGCTTCAGTTCGCTTGCGACAGATTTTGAGAATGTTTTCGCAAAAAATAAAAGCAAAGCAAGAACTATATTCGCGATCTTTGCAAGATGTTGCATTCGATCAAACTCCATCGGGGAGGAAACTTTTAGAAAATCCAAACTTGACTTCGTTGACTGAGATTGCTTCAGTGGCTCCTGCGAAAGAGGCTCCAAAAGAAATGAAGAATAGCTATGTTGCTACGGCTAAAGTTTCTGCTAGCATATTACAAGAACCGAATGAATCTTACGCCGAATGGCGAGCGAGAAAGAAGAAAAGGCAAGAGCAAGAACAAGAACAATGAAAATATGTTTCTTAAATATATATTAGCTACTACACCTATTTACTATGTTAAAAACTATATAACGCGATCCCACTTTTTCTTTCTTACTTCGTCATTTGTTGTTGTTGTTGTTGTTGTTGTTGTTCGCTCAAGTTCGATGATTGTAATAAATTCAAATTAGCCTCTGCTTTCCTCACGTCGCTGAGTTTTTGTCGTTCTTCTTGCTGTAAATTCCTTAGCTCTTTCGATTTGATGTCCAGACGAACTCTAGTCTCTTCAAAGATCAAGCGCTCGATTAACAACTCTTCGGATTTTGTGAAAACTTCTGTTTTTTTTAAGAATCCTTCTTCGTCTGTATGTCTTTCTAGAGGCGCGCAACTTTTCTCGCACGCTTCGATGCGACTATAAATGAGCTTGAATTGTTTCAAAGTCTCGTCGGAGACTTTGTTCATTTGCATTGCGACGCCGCTATGTAATATGTTCTCGTCGGTGAGTAGAGCGTACGCGTCGTTAAGTCTTTGCCTCTTTAATTTATGTTCGTCTATTTTTGTGAGTTCGTTTTGATTTTGTTGATTTTGTTCTTGATACTTCTGTTTTTCTTCTTCAGTCAAGTCTTCGTCACGATCGTTCTTCTTATTAGTAGTAGTCTCTTGAAGCAAATACCCGACGGCTTCTCTCAATCGCGCATTCTTTTCGTTTACGTTTTGATTAGTATTAGCAGTAGTATTGTCGTTTAATAGACCAAACTCGTTAAATACTTGTCTCGGATCAGCAAAGCAATGAAAAGGCATTAAAGCTTTCAAGACGTCTTCGGCGGTTTTGAATTTTATTATTGAATTATTACTGGTAGAAGAGGAAGGCTCAGAAGTTGTCGTCGTTGTTGGTTTCATCGTACTGGAAACAATCAAATCTAGAGCGTCTTTGCAATCTTTTCTTAATCGTTCACTCGCGATTACTGATGCTTTTGCGACATCGACTGGATTTGGCATTAATTTCATGTTCACAACGTTCATAGAATGTTGTTGTTGATTATGTTGTTGTTTTTGATGTTGTTGTTGTTGTTGTTGTTGTTGTTCTCTCTTAAATGAAATAAGCGTTTGTTGTTCATCACTGTTGTTATTAGTATTATTATTGTTATTATTAGTAGTAGTAGTATTAGTAGTAGTAGTAGTATCAGTAGCAGTATTGACGACGTTCATTTATGTGTATTAGAGAGGGAGAGAGTAAAGAGAGACAGTAAGAAGAGCTTCGACAGTGTTATTAGATAAGAGTAGCGTCGTTGCTTTGTGACGGTTTCGTTTTTGGCTCGCGCGTAATGTGTGTAATAATACTAACGAAATAACGAAATAACTCCTCTTCAATTCGAACTTTAACAATTAACACATATGCACGAATAACTCATAAAACAAACGCTCTACGAGTACATACTTTTGTATCGATCGTGCGATAATAACAGAAGATAAACAAACGCTCTACGAGTACATACTTTTGTATCGATCGTGAGATAATAACAGAAGATATAGGCAAATAATAATGGGCTTAGAATTCAAGACTACTCTAAAATTTGGATTAAACGAAGCTAAATCAAATACTACTACTACTACTACTACTACTACTACTACGAAGAAGAAGAAGAAAAATCTTTTGTCAAACGCGTTCGGTTGTGATGATTCATCAGAAGAAGATAATAATAATAATAATGATAGGAATGAAATGGAACGAGCGAAGAGGAGACATAACGAAGAGATTAAGAGGCAGCAAGACGCTATCAAATCAAGAGTAGATAGAGATATGGAAGAAGTATACACAAAAGCCTTGGAAGAGGACCCTTTAGCATTTTCTTACGACGAAGCCTTAGATACAATACAAGAAAAAAGAGAACAAAAACTTAAGGAAGACGATGGAGAGAAAATAGAACGGAAATCGAGATACATAGAGCAGTTGAAAGAAGCCGCAGAATTAAGGAAACGCGAACAAGATGTTACATACGAACGCAAGTTATTGAAAGAACGCGAGAAAGAGGACGAGTTATTTGGCGAGAAGGATAAGTTCATCACGCAAGCATATAGAAAGAAATTAGAAGAAGATGAAAAGTGGAAGAAGGAAATGGAAGAACGAGAAGAAAGAGAGAAAGAAAGAGACGTTCATGGGAAATCAGACATGACTTCGTTTTACGCGAATTTAATGAATAGAAACGTATCAACTGGAGGGGATACCGCGACGCATTCGAGGAAAGCGCCCGAAATAAGCGAAGATCGTCGTCGTCATCATACCGATGCAGACGATAATAGAACAACAAAGAAAGACGATGATGTACCAGCATCAGTAGTAAATTTAACATCAACGGAGACGACAAAAGTAATAAATGAAGTAGAATCACGAAAAGAAGAACGTTGTCCCACGCAACAAATAAGCGCTAATGACTTTGAGGAAAAACAAAAACGACTTGAGATGACGCAAGAGGACAAAGCAAAGGCTGCTCGCGAAAGATATCTAGCGAGGAAAAGAAAAGATCCTCCCGTGTCGTTCTAGATAATATGTATAAAAGAATAGAAATTATTAATTATTTACAAATTCGTCTTCGCCATCTTCACTAGAAGTCTCGCCAAGCATCGCTCGAGCGGCTTTGATTAAACTTATTGGGCGCTCGGTTTTCATAGCGTAAATTGGAATGCCTCTCGAACGCGCTGCATGGCGTAGCCATTTCGCAGATTTAACGCGGGTCTTAACGCCCAAGATTGCATCAGCGTCTTCTAACCTCGAAACGAGATGAATCGTCTGATCAAATCCGAGCTCTAAGAATACTTTTCTAACTTCGTTTTCGTTTAATTCAAAGGGAAAAACACATAGTACTGCTGCAGCCGAATCTGCATCGTTGTTGTTTACTAAAAATTCATCATCATCCTCTTCCTCGTCTTCGTCATCGTCGTCTTCAATAATAGATTTAGTACTACTACTACTACTACTACTACGAATGATTACGTTTCCAGAATTAGTTTTCCGTCGCTCTCTCAGAAGCGCAGCGTTTGCAATCTCTTGCGCGACATATCCAGCTGACGTTAAAGGCGGCGGCGAAGATGTTTGCCTTTGTTGCGATGATTTTCGTCCCATCGTCGCAGCGTCTCTTTCATCTGCGCCACCAATATAATAGCCGGACGAGCCGTACGCTTCGTTTATATTAGGCGTCATATTGAACTGTTTCATCACCGCAGCTTCAGTCGCTACGGTTGAGCGATTACTACTTGACGAAGTTGGACGCTGTCGATATTGCATCGCAGCAGAACCAAATTTTGATGCACCGTTGTTCATGTTATTATTGGAATTATTCATGATGTTATTTTCGCGGAATTCTGGAACCTGAACGACGACTCCATCTTCTCTTAACGCTCTCAATTCCGTAAATGGAGCTTGTCCAGCAAGCAAAGCATCGACGCTCGCGCCGACGTCAGTATGCACTCGCCAAAGACCAATATCGAGCATTTCAACTGCAATGCTAAACGTTGGCGGTCCTTCGCGCTCTAAAATCGTTTTTTGCCCACGTCTTCTTCTCGCTTCGTCATCTCCAAGTGTGACCGATTGAACGCCGCCCACTAAATCACACAACGATGGATTTTTCAACACGTTTTCTAAAGTGTGCCCATGTGCGGTTGCAATCATTTTAACACCGCGTTCTGAAATCGTTCTCGCCGCCATTGCCTCTTCCTCGGTTCCAATCTCATCGACGATGACGACTTGTGGAGTATGATTTTCCACGGCTTCGATTAAAACCGCGTGTTGCAATTTCGGATCTGAAACTTGCATGCGCCTTGAGTTCCCAACGCCTGGATGCGCGACGTCGCCGTCGCCGCCTATTTCGTTCGATGTATCTACAATGACAACTCTTTGATTGAAATCTTGTGATAGAATTCGAGACATTTCGCGAATCGCGGTCGTTTTACCTACGCCAGGCGGTCCCAATAATAACACCGAGCTCTGTTCTTCAGAGCTTACTAAATCTCGGCATAACTCAGCCGCTCCTTTTACTGCTCTTCCAACTCTACACGTTAAACCAATAATAGTGCCCCTTCTGTTGCGAATCATCGAAATGCGATGTAACGTGCCATCAATACCTGCTCTGTTATCTCCTCCAACTTCGCCGACCAAGCTCACAGCTTCATCGATGTCTTCGCGAGTGATTTTAGAGCTCTCGGCGTCCCATACGTCGAATCTTTTCAAACTATCTTTCGAGTACAAAGGTTCAGCTGGTCCGTCCGGGAATCGAGCGAGCGGGACGCGTCCAATATCCATGACGACTTCAATGAGTTCAAGTTTTCTTTCGTGATTGTGTAATTTGTCCCTGATTCTCGTAGGTAGAACTCTTAACAACATGTTTAGTTCGTTCTCATCAGTCACTAGAGCGAGATTTTTCTTATTCAACATACTAATTTGTTGTTGTTGTTGTTGTTGTTGTTGTTGTTGTTGAGATTGAGCAATATAACTCTTCTTTATTAAAGTATTATTAACAGTATTATTATTATTATTATTATTCGATATCAACAACGGTCTTCTTAATCTCGCCTCTCGGTCTGCTTCATCGAACGAAGAAGACTTCACTAACTCCTCAATCTCTTGCTCTTGCCGTTCGTTGTTATTAACCGTATCGTTCGAACTACGAGGGAGATGATTTTTATTCAGACGACGCAGTTTCGTTTGAAGTCTGCTCGAATTAATCGAGAAAGAAGTGGGAGATAAATAAGATTTCGCGATCGAGTGTTGATGATGTCGATGTTCGACAATCATCTTATTACACGCAGCGATGGTCATCACGAAAGAATTTTTTCTCTTCAACTACACTCTGATGTACTTATTATTGTGACGACGACGCAGCAGACGCAGCAGACGACGATGAATAAAATTTGGAAAAAACTTCAAAAAACACAAAAACGAGCATCTCACGACGAAATAATTAATAATGAGTGCGACGACGCAGACGACGAGTTATGTTAGTAATAATAACATTATTAATAATACGCGTTCACGCTCTTCTCTGACTACATCGACGAGTTATCGCAATAATAATCATTGTTATAACAATATCAGAAGTAGTAGAAGAAGAACGAGAAACGGACGCGAGCGAATAATATTGATAACTAACAACGGCTTAAACAAGAAACCAAGACCATTATTAAACTATATCAATAAAAGCAATGATAATATTGATAATAGTAATAGTAATAATAGTAATAATAATAGTAATTTAGATATGTCTCCCCTCTCTGAACTGCAAAGACTTTCAGAGGAACAACCAATAGAATGGACCGAGAGCTATAATAAAACTGACGGTTCTTTAGCAGATGAAGAAGAAGAAGGAGAAGGAGAAGAGAGAACGAGTTCAATGAGTAATAATAATAATAATAATAATAATAATAATAATAATAATAATAATAATAATAATAATATCAAGCTATTAAGTGCGGATTGGTTAGAAAACGAGAAATCTAGAGAAGCGACCGCATTGGCGAACGAAGCGCTAGTAATGTTCGCTGCATCGTTCGTTCTCGGTCCATTACTTGACCATCAACACTCTCGCTTCAACGTCTTACATTATGCGAATCCAATAACAATCGATATGAACGTTTTGTTAGCGCCAATATTGCACAATCCAGTTTTCGAACAAATCAGTGCGGCGTTTTCGGAACCGATTGGGTTCATTTTCGTTGGAGAGTCTGGAACGATTGAGACCGATTGGTGGGTCGGCCCAATGTTTGGCGTAGCCGGAATCATCATGGGTTTAGGAACGACTACTGGAGATTCGATATTTTTAAGAAATGGAGTCAAGGCGAAAAGAATTAAGGAAATAGAAGAAAATTTAAAACCACTTCGAACGAATTCGTTGATATTAGCATCGCCGGCGAAACCAGCTGGTGGGTGGGAGCCGAGTTGGAGATTTACATTAGCTTCAATTTCGTTGTTTGCGTTGGATTACGCGGCGAGCGGCATGCTCTCGTCTCCCGATTTTGACTTTTTTGGAGGCGAAGGCCATTTGCCATATCACTCGATTGATGTATTTTTATTCCTATGGGCTACGGTTTCATGGGCGTATTTTGATAAAACGTACCAAGGCTTAGCAATTGCGGGAGCGGCGGCAGTTGGCGGCCCGTTGATTGAAATCGTTTTAATAAACGTGTTTCATTTATACGCTTATACGAATCCAGACTTTTTAGGTATTCCATCGTGGATTCCGTGGGTATACGCCTGCGGTGGACCGGCCGTTGGGAATCTTTCACGAACGGTTCGCGCGAAGTTACGTTCTTTGTTAAAACTATGCGGACCAGTTTGTCGAGTTCCGATTTATGAATCGAGGCCGAGTTGGCGCCCGCCGCCGAGAGGTTTCGATCCAAGAACGTTCAAGGCGACAAACATGAAAAGAAATTTTGGCGACGATCAAAAGAAGGGAAGGTTTTTCTTATTACCTGACGGCGAAGCAGATTTAACTGGAATTGAATCTTTGGATGATTTAAAAGTGAGGAAGATTTTAGTTTCAGCCGGCAAAGGTTACGATAATAATAATGAAGACGTTGAGGAGAAAGAAGAAGAAAATAAAATGCCTCGATTTCAGCGCGTAGTAAATTTATATCAAAGCATTCGCACGAGACTCGTAAGAAAAGACGAAGAAGTTGGCGGTGATGATAAAAATGTTTTTAATAGTAAAGAAGAAGATCAAAACAAAGAAGACGATGACGACGAAAAGAAGCAAGAAAAGACTACGCCTGCTATCACTACTACTAACAACAACAGTAATAATAATAAACCTTTGCTTTTGTTGGCAGAGACGTCATCGAATCAAAAGTTCGAGCAGAAGGTGTCACCTTCGGTTGCAAAAAATTCAGTCGATGACGATAAAAGTAATAATGAAGCCGTTGCCATCTTACCATTAATGACGAAAGAAGAACGCGTGAGAGATGTAAAGAGACGAATGGCTGAAGTCGAATTGCAAATAGTCGAACTTGAACGATTGAAAACATTGAAAACAAAGCTTGGCGAAATGCAAACTATTTCACATGAAGCGTCTCCGCTAATTGGCCCGAAGATTAAGAAAGTGCGTGCAAAAATTAATGAAGCCGTACCCGAAGTGTTTCAACCGACGGTGAAGAAATTGAACGATAAAATAGATAAAATAGTATCGCATCCAAAGATTCAACAGCAAATTCCTTCTAGCGTTCTGAGACAGTTTAAGGACGATGACCCGGGAAAACGCGTTCAAAAGATTAAAGAGTTGAAAGAAACTCTTAAGAACGCTCAAAACGAAGGAGTATTCAAACCAATTTCAAAACTGAACGATGATTAAGATATTGTGATGGCGATAGCGTCGTAGTCGAATAGATATGTATATAGATTAATTGAAATTAACAAAGAATACGCTCCGAAGCTATTCTCGAAAGAAGAAAACTTCACAGCGTTTAGAAAGCGCGAGCGAAATATGCTATCGGAAGATATCGCTTTATTGTTCTCGGGTTCAACGAAGGATATAAGACGCATTGGTATAAACCCTAAACCTAAGAAATTTCTGCGTAACGAGCTTTATAATTTAGGGCATTTGTTTTCTATTCTATTGAAGAATCGTGATTATGATTACGTCGAATCCGAATCCGGCGGCGACGATGCAAGCGACGACGACGGCGTTTTCAAACATGCGCAGGTATCGTTAGAATTAGAACTTAAGAGGAGAAATGTACGATCTGAAGACGACGTTTAAATATATCAAATTAGGGTTTAGGGTTTAGGGTTTAGG
>Ga0209710_1001637_pt1 | contig 16802 bp, 13 predicted proteins | sample ArcticOcean_MG_C_5_FD_187436 | JGI IMG/M metagenome (GOLD analysis project Ga0209710, IMG submission 187436) | Marine microbial communities from western Arctic Ocean - ArcticOcean_MG_CB4_138 (SPAdes) (version 2) | ecosystem: Environmental > Aquatic > Marine > Oceanic | place: Arctic Ocean...
ATTCAAAGAAGTTTGATACAGACTATATGATACTTGATGATGTAAATGAAAAGATTAAAGTTGTACATTTTACAGGTGTTGGAAAAACTATACATGAACACAAAGACAACTTTATAAAGAAACATTGGTTATGAGAATAATTTGTTGTAGATTTGGTAAGAAGTTTAATCAATGGCACGTTGATAACTTAAAACATATGATAGACAATTACTCTGGTCTAAAGTATGATAGTTTTGAAGTTATCGAAAATGATATCTATGGTAATTGGTATAATAAACTTCAAATGTATGATAAGTTTAGAGATGGTGAGAATTTATACTTTGATTTAGATGTAGTGATTTTCAATAAACTACCTAACTTGGTTAGAAAGAACTTTACACTACTAGACGACAGTTGGTGGAGAGAACCTGCTCACACGCCGCTAAACTCGTCTATTGTATCATGGACAGGCGATGTATCACACATATGGGATAAGTTTAAATCGAAAGAACAGTTTTACTTGAAAAAATATCACAAAGGAAGTGATGAGTTTTATTTTAAAGAGACGTTTTATTTAACTTACGATAAAGTTTGTCCATCAATCAAAGATCATATCTACGAAAAACCAAAAGATTATAGTATAGCAACACTAGGCCAAATGCATCATCTACAAGAAGAAGGCTGGTCTGGTTGGTATAGTGACTACTTTACTTCTTTAAAATAATTGATAAAGTGTTATATACTAAATCTGCTTTAGTTTTACTTTGTCTTATAAGTTTCTTTTTCTCAACATCTACTGAATCTTTTACAGCATCAATCTCAAATACAGCAAGTTTTAAAGCAAACAAATGATCTTCGTTTTCTTGATCTTCGGTAATAAGTTTAACTATTTCACTAAAGTAATTATCTTTAGCAATCTCATTCCCAACAAGACCTGCGTCTTTAGCATATTTAAGTGCTTGTTCTTTATACAATTCATGTTCAGTTTTAGTCTTTTCGTGTGTAGATTCATGTAATTGATCAAGTGACATAAATTTATTAAGCGCTTGATATTGAGGGTTTTCTTCTTTGAATGGTATGATAGTAGTAAATACAGACTTCTTATCTTCCGTTGTTGTTTGTATTTCTATATTCATTCTTTCATTATCGACAAAGTATGCCGTTAGAAAATTATCTTTTAGATATTCTTCAGTTATCATTTTTGTTCTCCTTTATGTAGTCATATAAATTAATTTGAGGTGACCAACCTAAGTTATTTAGTAGGGTATTATCAGCAAGGTTATCCAATCTTTCGTTTTGTTCTCCCACAACACGTTCACAATCAATACCAAAGTATTCAATTAATTCTACAAGATTGTTTGTTCTCCCGGAACCTATATCTGTAATACCCCTTACGTTTGAATTTATCAAACTATTTATCGCTCTCACTAAATCATCAACATGTAAAAAATCTCTACTATGGTTTGTATTGATATAAGGAACATCATTTCTTAATATTCTTGGTATCAACATATGTTCTCTAGCATTAGGACCATATACTGTTGTAAATCTCATACCTACACTGTTCTTATGGGCAATTTGTTCTAAACCATATTTACTCATAGCATATGGATTCTTCCATGGCTCATGTGCTGTTGAAGAACTTGCGTATAGGATTCTTGTGTCTTTAAAATAATCGAAAAGTCTTTGACCTGCGATTACATTTTGTTCCCAATATTCTGTTGGTCTATCTAAACTATCTCTAACGCCAGAAAGACCAGCAAGATGTATTACTAAATCTACGTTATGTTTTAGATCACAGGTTAATAAGTTATCACCTGATTGATCGTCTATACCGATTATTGTATGATTGTCTTTTAGAAAGTTATATAGATGTTGACCTATAAAGCCTTTATGGCCTGTTAATAATATTTTCATTGTGTTTCATTATATGTTTTACTTTATTATTTATGTGACTACGAACCAGCACCAAATATCTGTTTAAGAATACCACCAGATGAGTTTTGTATTTGTAAATCAACAACATCTTTCAGTTGTGCTTGTCCTACAGAGTCATCTGCCATCTTGTCGAGTGTAATTGAATCGTTAGCATAATTACCTGTAACTAATGAACCGGTAGTAATCATTGTGCCTGTTATAGCGCCAACACTACCTGTCGTTATTACTGTTCCTGATTCATCTCCAAGTGTAATTATTCTATCAGCAGTTGGGTCGGTTACATTTAAAACTGTTTCAAAATCATTACCAGTTGTTCCTTCAAATGCAATTCTTTCATTGAAAAGTGGTATAGCGTCAAACAATAAAACTTTATCACCTCTATTTGATTGTATTTCTGGAAAACCACTAGCACTTTCGAATATTGATACCAAACCTGTTTGAGATTCAATTGTATTTGCTCTTAATATATCATTGACAGTAATTGTTGTTGCGTTTGAAGATGATAAAGTGTTTCCACTTACTTGAATTGTTCCTAAACTGTGTGTTCCAGTTCCAGAGGCAGTTAAATTACCAGTGATTGTTACATCATCAGGCAATCCAATTGTTAATGTATCGGTAGCACTTACTACTGCTGTTATTTCGCTTGTTACACCTACAACGTTTAATGTATTACCACCACCAATTTGTTGTGTGGTAGATGTACTATCTCTCAATATGAAACCAGCAGTATTTGTTGCAATATTAATAGTTTCGTTCATAGCGTCAACTAAATTAGTTGAACTAATCGAACCACTTAGGTTAGCGATATCACCAAAACTGTTTGCCGACTGATCGTTAAACGCCAGTCTAAAGTCTTCTAGTGTATCGTCTTTTGCTATAAATTTTACTGCCATATTATTTTTTTACAACCTCTTTTAATAATTCTTTAATTTCTCTTAATTCTGCCTTTAGAGTATTTATCTCTTTTACGGCACCTCTTATTTCATCACCTTGTTTTTCTCTAGTCCGTATTCTATTCATGTAAATTGAATACTCACTACTATTTGTATTTATGATACCATTTGATTTGGTATCTCTTACTAAATTTTCAAATCCTTCAACTTTTACTTTTGACATATTATATTGCCAGAGCAATACCTCTCAAATCTCTAATGATAGGAGGATATGATGAAATAGTTCCTTTCATTACAATTTTAATTTGAAAAGATGTGAATGTGTTTAAGTTACTTGCTGAATACTTATACTCTTTAAATGTGTTGTCACTTTCAGCAGGTGTGACTGTAATATCTTCGGATCCGTCACCGTTAAAAGCAATCCAACCTAAGTTATCGATTTTTCTATCTTCTTCAGCACCTGTTAATCTGAAATATACCTCAACACTTGAAGTTGCTCTAACATTTTGTGTCAGTCTAACATCTAATGATGTTGAATCATTTTCTAGTGTCACTGGTTTAGTTACATAAACTGCCGCTGATGATGTTCCTGATGAAGCAGTATCATCAACAAAATTAGGAGTGTTTGTTGAAGTAGGATTGTTTAATCTGTTTTGAACAGCAACCATACTCATTCTAGCAGTGTCTAGGTAAGGAGATAAGTTTGTAGCATTTGTTGATAACGATAAATTTACAAATAAAGATTTATTTCCTGCCATTTCATTTGTTTGGTTAATATCACTTGCCACCATTTGAGGTGATGTAAAGTAAATGTTATCACTAGGGTTAATCGCCAAAGCGTCTGAAGCGCCTGTCAAAGTAAATTCTGATTCTGAACCATGAACTGATTTACCTGTTGTGCTTCTGATACTGTAATTGATACCAGTTCCTGGAACTGTTAATGTTGCCAAGTTAATGTTTGCTACATCAAATATATTATTTTGTGTTGATGTTACACTGTCGCCACCAACATCACCTGTAGCATTTGCTGTTCCAGTTGTTGTAATATCATAACTATCTAAAGTTATATTTGAAATACTTGTATGTGTTCCGTTAATAGCGTCATGTGCTATACCATTATATGAACCTGAAACAATACCTGATATGATAACATTGTTATCAGTTCCGTGCATTCCATGGTTTTTATGGAACACTCTAACTACACTTGAACTATTTGTTGTTCTAATAGGATTAGTTTTTAATTTTTTAACTGGATTAGAATCATTACATAACGTAACTTCACCTGTAACATTTTTAAATTCAGCACGATTAATTTTCATTTTAATATCTTCTAATTGTTCAGCAGTCCAAGTAGAACCATTTTGTGATTTAAACATTACACCAGCATATGGTTGTTCGGATATTGTTCTATCTGAACCTACTTGTGTGTCACCTACTCTAGCAACCCACATGTTATAATTATTGGTATTTGCTAATAGACATAAACAGTATTCTGTTTTTTCTTGTAAATAAACTGGACTATTAAATGTAAATTTGGTTGCTACGCTAGCGTCAGCACTAATACTTACTTGACTAGGATTTAATACAACTTCTCCAAAAGGAACAATTGTTCGAGATGGATAACCATTTACTACTTCTCTAATTTGAAGTGTAATAGGAATATTCTCATCTTTTGATTGAGCAAATAAATCCATTGAAGTAATAAAGGCACCACCGTTATCATCAACCATAAATGTTTGAGCAATAGGATCAATCCAATCAATAACTTCTTGTGTTGTTCTTGTAGATGATCTTGTTTGATTTCTTGTATCGTTTACAGTTTGTCTAACTGTTATTGCTTCTCTTGTTGAAACAATTGTATTTTGTACAGTTTCAATAGAACCTCTAGCAGTGTAATCTGCTTCTCCAGCAGTTTGAACATCTGTAGTTGAGTTAGTTACTGAACTTGTTAATCTGAATACTCTTTGACCTGTTCTCCATCTAGGATTTGAATTATTTGTAGGATCAGGAATAGCAAACGTTCCTGATACTGAACCATTAGCGTCTGTTATTAGATTACCACCCAATGAACCTCCAGTAGGAGTTACATGACTTAATACATCAATCTCATCAAAATAAGGATAAACTCTAGTATTTGGTTTTAATCTTGTAGCAGTAAAATTAATTGTTCTACTTCTAATGAAAGGTATAAAGGCGATACTTAAAACTTTATCACCTAATGCTGTTCTTACAACTTGAGGAACAATCGCCGTTCTAATACCTGCTCTTGTTTGTTGGACTTGTTGAGTTGTTGTAACAACATTATCTCTAGCATTTACCAACCAACCATTAGCACCTCGACCTCTCCCAGCAACTCTGTTGTGAGTTCTATGAATGTTGCCTCTTGTAACTGTTTCGACAGGAGCACCAATCCAGTGGTCTTGCCATTCGTTCCAGACAGTGTTTACTTCGATACTAGTTAAGTTAGGATTACCTAAACCGGCAACCATTGTATCGAAACTACCTTCTTCATTTACTAATAAATCTGGCACTCTTTCTGTTTCTTTCCATTCATCTCCTGGAGGATTAAGTTCAATTGAACCTGTCCAAGTAAATATATTATATGGGTTTACATTAACAAACTTACTAGCATAAGGTTGGTCAATGATTGTAGTTTCTGTGTATGGTAATGTAATTAGATCACCAGTTTTTTGATAGTTAGCAACTTCTCTATCTGCTTGAATTATATCAGTTCCGTCATTATCTTTTTCGACTAACTGAATTGATTCCTCACTGAATATAGGTCTCATATTACCTCTTGCCATATCCATTGAAACTTTGTAATCTAAATTACCAGCGTCACCTATTCCGTGACCTGTAAAGTTATCTACGATAAATCCATTTTTAAATCTATCAAATCCTTCAGCGTCTTGTATCTGTAAAGATTGAGCATTTGCTTCTAATAGTGAAAGTTGAGTATAGTATTCTACAGTTTCAATTCTTTTTTCTAAACGACCAATATCTCTCATTGTATATCGTTTATTATCCTGTCTATCTACACTTACATCTTTTTCATCTAAAGTATATGGATTTAAAAACACAGTGAATAAGTGCATAGCACCATCTAAACCTTTTGGTATCTGAGGTTTTAAATCACTAGAACCTTTTACAACTTTAAAGACTCCTTCTTTAGTTAAAAATATTTTATCAATTCTAGGTAAGTAGAATTCAAAATCACTTGAAATATTTGAATTGAATTTTACTACACTAACAACTGAACCACCTAGACCATCATATGAACGATCTTGTGTTCCTGAATTAATTGTTGAAGCGTCATCAACTCTTGGTCTAAAGTCTAATGAGTCTCTTAAATCAAATACATCACCTGTTGTGTCGGAAGTATAACTTGGAATTTCTTCATAGTTAACAACACCTGAATATGAATCTACATCAAAGTAATCACCAGCACCAGTATGTGAGAAGTAATCGAAATCAACTAACAATTGTCCAGTTGGTGTTAATTCACCTGTGTTTAAAACTAATCTACCAATGTCATAGAAGTTATCTCTTTGACCTGTGTCTAAAGTAAATCTACTTGTAATATTTGTATCTGAAGCAGAGGCAGTAGCACCAAAACCACTTGACATGTAAACATTATTAATTTTGAATACATCTGCTTTTGCTAAACCAATAACACCACTCTCTATAATAGATTGTGTTGAAATAGCAACTGTTGAATTAGAGTTTAATACTTTTGTTTTTGAATCAGCGATTGAAATATTAATTGTTGCTAATATTTTTACAGTATGACTGGCATAGTTAGCACCAAAATCTAGTGTTAATGTTTTACCAGTTGGTGACCCACTTGGAGTAAATATTGATGATCCTTCGTGGTTATTACCAGATAAACTTAATACATCTCCAATAGCACCTGTTCCACCAGCGCCTGTAGCAACTATTGAAACAACAAAGTCTTTTTCTGCTAAAGCACTAAAGGTTTCATTTGAACCAGCAGTAATTGAAATATCACCATCGGATGATAAATTACCTGTAAAGTTTCTTCTAACTTCAAAATTAGTATCAGTTAAACCAGAGTTTGATGTTGTCTTTAGAGTTTTAATTCTTTCATTAGGTAATTGAAAAATAGAAACATTTTTATTTGAATCTTGTAACTTACCTCTTTTTCTTGTAATAATTGATTTAGTTGAAACATCACTACTACCAACGGCAGTTAATAATTCTAAACTTGTATTTGAAGTTATAGATTCAACAATTCTAGTTACTGAACTACCTGCGTCTGTAGTAAATGTAATACTATCACCAATTTTTAATCCTGTAGTGAATAATGTTCCGAAACCGGTTACTGTTGTTCCACTGTTTGCTACTGAAACTGAACCGATTAGTTGGAAGTTTTCACCATATGTGCTATCTATTTTTGTATCTGCTGTGTAAGGTGCTAAAGTTCCACCTGCCATACCAATTTGTTTAACTTGTGGAAAATCAAAACTAGTTATACCATTAACACCAACGGCGTCTGATTGAATAACGGCAGTATTACTTGAAGTGCCACCTGTAATTGTTTCTCCAGTTACAAAAGTTCCTTGAATATTTGAAACTACAACAACACCATGAGAGGCAGTTGCTGAAGTGAATCCTGTAACATTAACAGGAGTTATTCCGTCTGTATCGTATAACTCGAAAGTATTTGCTTCTGGATTTCTAACTGTATATACAGCTGAAGTCACGGCGCCTGAATCTATTTCATAAACACCTGCTAAAGTAACTTGTTGTCCTTCTATAAAATTATGACCGGCTGTAATTGTTGCTACACCAGGACTTGCTGAAGTCATACTAGCTACAGTTTGAACTTCAACTGCTGATATCGATTGAACACTAGCAGTAGCTCCTGAAGTGCCACCAGTTATAACTTCACCTGTTGTGAAAGCTTGGTTTGTAGTAATGTTAATGTGTGTAAACATGTTAATATCAAACATGTAATGTCTGTAAACTGCTGATGTTAAAGAACTACTAGCAAAAGTATTTGCTGAAGATGAACCAGTTACATATTCAAAACCTTTTGACTTAGCACGACCAATTTGAGGAATATTTACACCTGAAGATGATTGTTGAGTACCACGTGTAGTTGTAGCAGTCTTAAATAAATTAATATTTTTAAATGCCTCTACGTTACCTGATACAAATCCAACATCTGGTGAGTTATAGATATTTGTTACATTAACAAAGTTACCTACATCAAATCTTGTATTGAAATTGTTTTGTGTACTAAACTCTCTTGCCTTATCAATATTAACATAAGCTGTACCAATATTTTCTAACTCATAACCTTTTACGTATGATTTACCTGGACTGATACCAGCCGCTAATTTTGTAGCGTCACCAGTAGCATAGATACCTCTATTTGTTCCTGATAGTAAATGTTCTCTAACATCTAACTCATACTGTTTAATAGAATAGTCGCCTGACTCATCAAACGTTCTTCTTGCTAAGTTATCTTCTAATATATTATAATCTGTACTTCTAACATGGTTTTGTCTGATACCATTTTCTAATCTTAACAACTCAATAAATCCATTATCTTCGGTTGTAGTTAAAGTTTTCTTAGCTAGTGTTAGTTGTATTTTAAATCTGTGAGCACCTGGAGCATTTTCGTTTGATGAACCAGTAGCATTATCATTTAAGGCAGCGTCATCATTTGAAGTAACATAAGACTCTGTAATTGTAACACCAACTCTATAACTTGGTGTATTTGTATATTTGTCTAATATAATAGTTTGATCATCTACAGATACATAAAAACCATTTATATAATAAACACCAGCAACAATAGAAGCAGCTGAACCAGTTGCTGTTGTGTTAGCTACACAGATAACTGTAGTTGCTGTACCATTTATTGTAGATGTTCCTTGTAATGTTTCTCCATCTGTGAAAGATGTTTCTATTTTTGAAGTTCCTGAATCTAGGTATTTTACATAAAGAGTGTCTGGATCAGTTCCGTCTGTAACGTCTGAACCTACAACTAATGCTTTAACACCTGAACTACCACCTGTAAGAGTAGCACCTTTAAAATCTGCTACTGTATGACTACCTGTTATGCTTGTTAATTTTACAGCATAATAGTTTGTATCAAAAGCAATCTCACCTGGAATAACCATAGCTCCTTTTTTAAAGAAGTGATCACCAGATCGTTCTATTTGATTTTGTAGTATAGTTTGTGATTGTGTTAATTCTCTCGCTTGAACGGCAAATGAAGGTCTAAAAAGTATTCTATGAAACTTCTTCGACTCATCAAAGTCATCAAAATAAGGAGAGAGGTTAAAGTCAGTTGGGCTTGCCATTTGTTTCCTCTTTAAAACTCAATTATTAATTTAATATTCTCTGTTTGGTCAGCAGCTCTTACAATAGGTGCTCTATTCTCTACATAGATAACATCACCTGTGTCGTGATCTATTTCTGGAACAGAATAACCATTTGTAAATTCTACATTATTTAAAGCGGCATTTTGTGAAATGTCAGCAGTTCCAGTAACACCAGAAAGTGCTCCTGTAATTACGTTTGCTCCCGAGAAAGCAACTTGATTACCGTTACTATCAATACCAGCGTCTTGGTGTCTTGCTTGAATATAGTAAAGAATACCATTCACACTATCCCACTGAATTACTTTTCCGCCAGCGCCTGTGTTTGTTTGTGTTATTTCTTCATCAGCAGTAAATGTTCCTGATGGATTTGTAATTTTTATAGCACGTGTTGCTCTTAATGTAGCACCAGTTGCTGTTGATCCACCTGATTTTGGATCTCTTATTAAAACTATTTCTCTAAAGTCATTAGTAGCAACAAAGTCACCAGAATTGGCTGCTTCAGTTCCTTCTAAATTTGAGTTCATCATTATAAAGAAAGCACCTAATTCATTTTTAGCATTTGATCCATGCCCGCCTGGAGGACTTATGATAACATCTAATTCTGCTCCAGATAAACTTGTTGCCCCAGCACTAATTAGTTGAGCATTACTAACTGTTCCAAAAGTGTATCCTGTTCCAGCAGTTGTTACAGTCACAGCAGTTACTAAACCACCTGTCACTACTACTGAACATTTACCACCTGTTCCATCTCCTCGAATATCTATATTTGTGTGAGTGCCATCTGTTCCACCAAAACCTTGTGATTTAATTTTGATTACATCTATTTTACCATTAACAGCTGCTGATATTACATTTGATTGTCCTGTTCCAGCACTAGCGTTTGGTGTAACTGCCATAAAGTCTGTAGATAAGAAATTTGTTTGTTCAGCTGCCGTTAGAGTGTACATATATTTCCATTTATATCCATCTCCAGTAGTCAATGTAGCAATTGATGTTCCTGTTGGTTCGATTGTAGAAACACCACCACCATTATTATCTAAACATTTGTAAATATTGAAGTTAGAATTTAATACATAAAAATGAGAATCGAATAAAGTAGTTTTGTTTCCAGTTGAAACAACTTTTAGTGTTGTTGAACCAGTTTGAAATTCACCATAGTCGTGTCTGTAAATATCGTATGTAGCACCGTTTGTCCAGTTTCTTCTTGGAATAACAAAAGCAACACTAGCAGTCGTAATTCTTTTTACTGCTAATAGGTCATCAAATGTATTGTATTCTGTTGCTACTGTATCTGATGGTAATATTGGTTGTGTATCAGAACCCTCATAGTCTGTTCGACCATCTCCTCTTAAAAGAGTTGCCCATGCTTGTGATCTACCTATTCCTAGATAGTAAACGTTAGGGGCTGTTTCAGAGAAAGATTCTCTAAATTGTTCTGAGTTATGTATTCTAAATTTGTTTGTAATTATCGCTGGCATATATCTATTTATACTGTTTTATAATCCTTCTTTACTATATTTATACTATTAATTAACATTATATATACAAAAAAATTATGGTCCAATAGACGCTTGATTTGTCTGACTCCATTTGATTGTTGTATTACTAAATTTCTTATTACCTTTTGTGTTACTAAATCTTGTTGGTTTAAACTGAAATACCTCAGCAGGGTAAGTAAAGTTTGTTTTAATTTTACTTCCTTCTTCGTGTGATGTTAATACGAATATACCTGGTGTTCCATCTAAACTTGTTCTTGTTCCTGTTACTAAAATCTCACTTAACCTACGAAATGTAATACCACTACTATTACCATTACTACTAGTGTTTCCTGTAAATGTAGTTGTTCCATATCTCGTGTTAGCATATCTATTTAGTGAGTGAAAATAAGGACCTGTGGAAGCGAATCCGAATTTAGCATGAACTTCACCGTTTTTAGTTGGTTTAATAAATCTTGTAACCCTACTCATCATACGTATGTTAATAGGCAATCTTGTTATAGTCAAGTCTCTTGTTGCCGGATCGTAAGGCGCTAATGTTTGACCTTGTAAATTATCAGATAAACATTCGTGTGGATTAGGTCTTAAAGTTGTGCCATCTGTATTTGTTCCTAATCTTCTACCGATAATAGCGGCAAATAAAGTATTAAGAATTGTAGATAGTGGAGATATTACACCACCTTGTTCTCTTGGTCTAGTTTTTAAATCAATCTTATTAACAATCTCTACTTGTCCAGCAAAATAGAAACCTGATGTATGAATAGTCTTTTTGAAACTGTCTCTCCAATCATTAATTGTTCTTCCAACTTTAATTACATAAGAGAAATCTTGGTAGTATAAACTGTCTTGTATTCTCATTGTATTTTCAGATATAAAACCATCTTGATTTACAAAGTTACCAGTAGTATCTACAATAGAACTTACAGAGGTTGTTGCCGTACTTAATTCCATTCTTTCAACAGTGGCAGTCGCACCACTAGCAAAAGTTATAGTTGATCCTTCAGCAAATTGTCCAGACGGATTAGAAACTTTTAATAATCCTAATGTTGAGTTATAAGATAAAGCATTCGCTGTGAGTGCCGTATTATTTACATCAACTCCTGTGATTGTTTCATCTTTCACAATATTAGATGAAGACAATGATGAAATTATTAAATAACCTGGTAATCCTATAGTTGGACTTGGTGACTGTTGATATTCAGCACCTAAGTCAATAATTTTTAATCCTAATACACGACCTATTTCTGAACCATAAGCATATACAATAGCACCTACTCCGTCTGTTGAATCAACATCTACAACCGGTAATGAATGGTAATTATTTCCTCTATTAATAATTCTTATGTCTGTAATATCACCAACACCACCCTCTAACATGATTTTATCTCCTGTGTAAGAGTCACTTCGTGTTGTTCCTTCTTCTAATACTATATGGTCGTCTGTAGTAGATGTGCTATCTTCAGGTGTAATAGCACCATTGATAACTGAAACTTTTGCCCTTGCTGATCCACCACCTGTATTTAAATTATTAAAAGTTATATCGTCACCAACTTTATAATCAATACCTGGATTAGCAATAATAAATTCTGAAATACCTCCACGACCAATACCATCAACTTGAATAACAGCACCTTGACCACCGCCATTAACAGTTGTAACATCGCCTTGTGTGTATAAACTACCATCATTTGTTAATGTGGGCAGACTTGGAATACCTGTAACAATTCCTTTGATATAAACAAAATCTTCATCTGTTTGGGTTCCTCTAACTGTTTCACCTACAGTAAAAGTGCCTGATCTTGTGTCTTCATTTAATATACACTCGGTTACTTCATTAGCACCAATTTGAAATTTGAAAACATCTTCTACAATAGCAGTTGCTCCAGAGGTTTCACCCTCAATTGTTCTTCCAATTAAATTTGATGTTTCTCCTACATTACCAATTATTCTTAAAATCTTTTGAGTGTCCCATTTACCATCAGACACACGTAACATGTTTTCTCTAGGATATAATGTTTGAGATTTTTGTCCAAATAACAATCTAAAAAATAATTCATGTCCTTTACTTGTACCTTTTGATCTGTAAAGTGAATTAACATTTTTAATTAATTTTCTTCTATCTAAACCATTTGCTAATTTTTCTGGTAACGTAGTTAAAAACTCGTTTCTAAAATTAGTTAAGAAGTTAGATATAACTTTATCCGGATCTCTAAAGTTTATTAAGTCTTGTATGCTATTAACCGGGTTTGGTTTATAATTGTTAATGATTGCTTCGGCACCTGAATTATCACCTACTACTATTTCGCCTTGTATAAATTTATCTTGTGCTGAAATAAACAGTCTGTTGTTATTTAAATCTTCAGCAAGAACTGTTGAAATAGCGTTTGATGTTAGTCCTCTTATTGTTTCACCTCTTGTGAATTTACCAAATGAAGAACTTTCTAAAAGTATTTTATCACCGGCGTCTAATTGTGTTCTATCTGTATCTAAACGAGAAGAGTCTAAAACTATATTGCTTGAATTTGGAGTTTCTGTTTCTAAATTAAGACCATCTGTGCTTTGAACGGAAGTAACTACTAACTCCGCTGACTCCATAAAAGTGTAGTAAGTTTTTAAGAATTCTAAAAACTTTGGGTGTTGTTCTACTACGAACTCGGGAACCTGTTGATTTATCAGGTTCGATATTTTGTCAGTGAATTTTGCCATTAGTAATTAGATGTTGTTGTGTAACCTACACCAGCATCCGAAGAACCACCAACGAAAGTATCTTCTTCTACTGTAATTTTTGAGTTTGCTGTATCTATTTCTAAAATTTGATCTCTTACTGGAACAATATCACTAGACGCTGGTTTAACTGTTATCTCGATAACTGTAGATGATACACTTCGTATGTTTTCAATAGAAGCAACTGTTAATGAATTAATTATAATTTGACCTGTATCGTAATTTACAGTTCCTTGGGTATTATTTACATATGTTCTAACTGAACCTACAAAATAATATCTTCTTATATTTCCACTACCATCATCATCTAGGAAATATACATTAGCGTCATTAGGTGCTTTAAATCCTGTTGAAGCAATTACACCACCAGCGGCAGCGTTGTGACCTATATGTGGATTGTTAATACCATTTCTAAAATAGATGTCATATCTTGTTGACTCACTTAATTTTGGAGTAAATGATTTTCTAATTTGAATATTTGTTATGTTTGATAAAATACTCTTATCAACGTCATCAATTAAACCTGTAAGTTTTGAATGTCTAAACACACCATCAAATTGTGATAGTTGGTTTGTATCGTAATCTGAAATTGATGTTGTAATTTCTGTTTTTAAAGTATCAGCAGTTTTTGTTGTTTTCTTTTTATCATATTTTACAGTTGATGTTATAATAATAGAAGTGATTTCTGGATCAACAATGATTGGTCTAACTGAAGCAACATTATATTGTTTTAATTTAGCAACAATATTTGCTTTAGTTGTTTCTGTTAAAGTAGAACCTGAAGTTGGTTTAATAGCAATCTTCACAACACCATATCTAGGTGTTTCATCATCTTCGCCACCCCATGCTGAAACTGATTGAGCATTTGGATATACTTGTCTTACTAAAGTTTCGTAATCAGAGGTTGTGACTGCTCTGTCTTGTCTAGCGTATTGTAATGGAGCATTAAATCTAATTGACTCTTTTGTTTCTGGTTCTGAACCACCTTGAGCAATTGAAGCAGTTGTAATTGAAACATCTGAAAAATTTCCAATTGAACCATCTAAAGTAAAATTACCAGCACCGTTTGATTCAGTTTTGTTTGTAACAATATATTCCATTGATACGATATTGCCATCTGATAAAGATTTACCAACAATACCATCACCAAAATAAATTTCATATTTACCATCTTCAACTTCTTGTAAAAAATAAACATTTGATGTTTCACTTAAACCAATAAATCCTGAAGCAATTGAATATGTTGCTGTAGTTGTATCACTTGAAGAATTTTGAACTTGAACTTTTAAAGTTGTTGTATCTGTTCTATTACTAGGGATAAAAAATCTTTGGTCAGGATCTGAACTATTAACTGTATATTTAAAAGTTGATAATGTTCCTTCATAAACAGGAATGTTTTGAAATTCATAAATGCCATTTGATGGTGTTATAGTATGATCTTCATTTGCTACGAACTGATAAGAGTTGCCATCTATACTAGATGAGAAAACTGTTCCTTTGTTCATTGTAACTGACGGACCTGAACCGCCATTAATTAAAATATTTAAAGTTGCTACTGGCGACTTTGATGATGTAGGAGTATGACCTAACATCTTAGCAAGTGACACTACATTTTTTCTAATGTCAGCACTGTCAAGATACATTTCATTTGCTAACATATTAGCATTGAAACCTAGATAGTGTGTATTGTAAGCAAGAACATCTAAAAGAACAGCAAAACCTGATCCTTCAAAATTATAATCTTGAAATTCTGATTGTGATTGTAAAAACGTTTTTAGATTTGTTTTTATTGAATCAAAATCTAAATCTGATACTGTTAATTTGTTACTTGCCATTTTATCTTAACCTTTGTAAAAATGTTTCTACTGTTACCGGATCAGATATATTCTGAACATAAAAATAGAGAGAAAGTTTTAATCTATTTTTATCCGGTTCATCATCTAAAGAGATATCTTGTAAAGAAACTCTTGGTTCGTATCTAGTAATAACTTCCGCTATTTTTCTTTTCAAAAATATACCAATAATTGGTGAATAATTTTCAAAAAGCAATCCTCTAATACCACAACCTAATTCTGGTTGAAAAGGTCTCTCGTAGAAATTAGTTTGAACTAAATTTCTAACACTTCTCTTTACGGCATCCACATCTTCAATTGTTGATATATCATGTGTGACTGGATTTCTAGTAAAATCTAAATCCAAATCTTTATAGATTTTATTACTTCTTTTACTCTTGTTTATAGACGATGCGTCGTAATTTGCCATGGTAACAATATTTATAAACGTTATCCAGAAAAAACGTTAGAACTTCCTGTGGAAGCAGCATTTGCTACCCAACTACCATGACCACCAGTAGAATCACCAACTCTATGAATTGGGATACTATTTACACTAACTGTTGAACTACCAGCAGTAGCAGGATCACCACAACTAGTAGTGTCGCCTACTCTTATTGAGGCAGCGCTGTTAATAGTAACATTTGGCGATCCACCAGCGTATGGTGTTTGATGAAAAGGACTAGGTGTCGGACTAGCGTGTCCTACGTGAACATCTAAACCTGATCTAACACATGCTGGCATTATTTACCTTGTGAGTTGTAAACTTTGAACGATCTTTTTTTACTTTTGTTCATTGAACTCTTTTTTACGTTATTTCTATTACCTTGTGATGTCTTTTTAGGCATTCTTTCGTGTGGTTCGTAACCTTTTGATATTTTCGCCATTATCTACTACTTTGAGCGAGTTTTGCCGCCGCTTTCTTTTTTTCTATTATTATTGACTGTCTAATTTTTCTACCCATAGGTATTTTTACAGAATCGATAATTTGTTTGCCTTTTTTGCTCATATATTCAACACCTATGACATTTTCTTTGAAATCGCCTTGAACGGATATGACTGCTTTCTTTAAACTCATTGATTCTTTCTCTTTTTCAGTTCCGGTCTCATTCCAAAACTTAAATAGTCTCATTTTTTTCATTTTTTAACTTTCTATGTTATATTTTTCTTCGTCAATATACGAATCATGTCGGCAACTCTTACAACAATCAACAACAACGTCTTTTCCGTCGCCGTCTTTAAGATCCTGATAACAAGTCATGCCACAATGACAAGAATGACCGCAATTTTGACAGTTTTTCATTATATTATATTTATAATCAAAAATTAGAACTAAAAATAGCTTCGGTTTGAGAACAAAACAAGAACATACACTAAAAATAACACTTTTTTTACGCTTTTTTTCATTTTTCGCTTGACTCCTGCCGTGGATATGATATTATATACCTATGTTAAACAAAAAAACACTAATAAACAATAAAAACACAAAAAAGTCAGAAAATAAGGGCTTGACTCCTGCTGTGGATATGATACAATATACAGATATTATGATAAACAACACTAACAAAAAGGACACTATGACTA
>Ga0209710_1001639_pt1 | contig 16797 bp, 19 predicted proteins | sample ArcticOcean_MG_C_5_FD_187436 | JGI IMG/M metagenome (GOLD analysis project Ga0209710, IMG submission 187436) | Marine microbial communities from western Arctic Ocean - ArcticOcean_MG_CB4_138 (SPAdes) (version 2) | ecosystem: Environmental > Aquatic > Marine > Oceanic | place: Arctic Ocean...
AAATCAACAACTTTTTTACATTGATTGGATTGTGTTAAATCTCCACCAATACCTAGAGCTTCTCCACCTCTATCTTTAATCATTTGGACTGTATTATTTGCCAACACCTCATCTCTATCAGCAACAATTACTTTAACTCCAGCTTCGGCCAATAATATAGAAGCTGCTCTCCCATTTCCAATGCCTTGTCCAACAGCACCTCCTCCCGCAACAATAGCCACTTTATCTTTTAAACCTAAATCAAGTGAACCTATCATTCTATATCCTCCAATAAAATTTCTAATAATACCTTGAAATGCAAGTGCCAATGAGTCAAGTGGATCATATCTTAAGTCGAACATATATAAAAATATTCTACCCTAAAGGATCAATTTTTGGACTTTTAAATTCAATGTTTAACTAATTATATTTATGATTTTTAGATATGAAATATTTTAAAATTCTATTGTTTTCTTTTTTTTCTTTTTTGAATACAAGTTTTACAACCATTACTTCCTCTTAAATGTAATCTAGGCTGTTGAAGAAATTCTCCATGTTCAGGACAAATAATTATTACTTTTGAGGTAAGGCCTTCATATATCACTTTTGAATAATCAAAATTATCACCATGAATTTTTACAAATTTTATAATTAATGATTGGGTATCTAATGAATCTTTAACAGACATATAGCTTTCCTTTAAATATCTAACGCACACTAAACAGATGTTCTATCTATTCCAAGTTTTTTAATATCAACGATTTAATAAAATTAAAATATATCCAATATTAAAAATATTAATTAAAAATAATCTAAATAGTTCAAATAAAGATTAAAGAGATAAAGTCTTCACTTAGCCTCCTTGGAATTCTGAAAACTTGTAATGTAATGAATAGGAATCTTTAGGTTTATATATGGCAATCCTATAATGATAATTACTCCAATTATAAGGGTATACTTAAATATTTTTTTATTAAATCTTATTTTGTAGTTACCAAGTTTAAATGAGACATACTTGATTTCCTCAGTAATACTTTGTCTATCATCGTTCATATGAATCTCCAACATTGATGTTTATTTAGATTCTTTAAGCTTCTATAGATAATTAATAACTTAATCTATACTAACAAATTTAATAAGGAAATTAACTTTTTCTTGTTCCTATTTCATAACTAATATGCAGAATATAACTCATAATATTAAGTAAAACCCTATATTAAAATTTTTGTAGATTTGACTAATAAGATTTTTAAGAATATTTCTAAACAATCTAAATATAATAAAAAAATATCTTATAATATACATTGTTAATTAATTAAATATTTCCTAATCAAAGTTAGTGTATTCAATAATCATTCGTCTTTTTCAATTTAAAATGTGATTTAGGTATTAATTAATCAAATTTGTTGCTTGGTAATTTTGTTTATGATTTACTAATAAAAAAGAGAAATTATTATGTTTTGCGCATTTTTAAATGTTAGATATTCTAATCCAAAATTAATGCATGTTGGTCATCAATATGTTTCAGAAAATTTTGATCCAACAGAGATGAAGGGTTTGTTGGAACTAAAAGCTTATCATATTGCTCCTGACAAAGGGATTGGTATTTTTATTTTTGATAACCAAAACAATTTACAAAAACATTTACCAAACTTAAAATTATTTTTTAAAGATTACGAAGAGCGATTTACATGTAAGTCTACTATTGAAACAGGAATTGTAAATTCAGAACTATTTTATAAATCAGATTAAAATTAATTTAATGATTAAAAAAATAAGCTGTTTATTTAAAAATTAATTTTTATTTGTTTCCTCTAACCGGATAACCTTTTTCTTGTGCAAAAATTAATTTTGATGGCAATGAGCTAATATCAGGTCGAGCAAAAGGCATATTGCTAGTGTTAACTATGTATAAAGATCCATCTTGTTTTACAATAAATAAACCAGGTTCACAAAAAACATCACTTTCAGCTTCTTTAATAGAGTTAGAAATATATAAATTCCATTCTCTTGCTTTTTCTTCACTAAGATCATAAGCAATTTTTAGATTTGATAACTCCCAAATTTCCTTTGTTTTCAATGCCTTTTCTTTATTGTCCATTGAAACAGCAATAACATTAGTATTAGCTTTTTTGTAATCTTCTAACTGAGATTCTATTAGCTTAAGAAAGTCCGAACATATTGGACAATGTAATCCTCTATAAAAAACTATCATTGTCATGTTATTATTCAATTTTTTTTCTAATGACCACTCTTCATTATCAAGGGTATTCAAAATTAGAGATGGAGTTTTTTCACCCGGTATAATCTGATTAGTCATTTTCAGTCCTTTTAAAAGCGAATTATTAAATTCTAAATAAATTTAGAATTATAGTTATAGGTAAATAATTACATATGCTAATATCATATTTATTATCATCAAGATATTTAAAACTAAAAATTTCAAAAGGCAATTGAATGACTAATATTGTAAAACTTCATTATTTCCCAGGTCGTGGAAGAGCTGAAACAACACGTTGGATGCTTGCTATCAACCAAATTAAATTTAATAATATTCCTATAGAAACACCAGAAATGCTTTTAGATCTTAGAGATTCTAGAAAGCTACCTTTTGATCAAATGCCCTTACTTGAGATTGATGGGCTTAACTTAAGTCAATCAAGCGCTATGGTTAGGTATTTAGCACGTAAAGGTGGATATTATGGTAGTAGAGACGAAGATGCTGTTTGGTGTGACATGATTGCTGGAGCAGTTGCCGATTTTGGAGAAACAGCCCTTCAGGCAGCTTTTCAGCCTACCAAAGAAATTGCTATTAAAGCTCTTCAAGAAAGATTTAATAAATTTGGACTACGATTTGAAAATCGTTTGAATGAAAGCGGATTATGTGCAGGAAATAAACTAACATTTTCTGACGTTCTTCTTGCTGAAGCAATAAATTCATATTTGGAATGGATACCTAATATTCTTGATAAGACACCTTTTCTTAATGATTTGTATAAAAAAGTAATAAGTACACCAGGTATAAGTCATTATCTAAAATCTTCACAAAGGTATCCTATGTCAGGTAACAATTATGTAATTGATGTTGCTCGAGTTCTCCAAAGAGCATTACCTTCTCACATGTCAGATCAAAATCGCTTTCTTATAAGTAATAACAGTTAAAGGAGATTATTGATCTATTAACATTTCAGTTCCTGCAATAGTAGTTCTTCTAACGTCTCTAATCTCTTTTTGATCATTAAAGTATCTACCTCGATGCATAACTTGTGTGTTATCCCAGATAACAAGATCATTTTCTTCCCATTTATGAGAATATATATAATCTGGGCGTGTACATACTTCCATTAAGTCATTAATAAATAATATTGAATCAGCAAGTTCCCAATCTTTAATTAAACCTAAATGAGCAGAAAGATACAATGATTTTCTATCAGTTACAGAGTTTTTTCTAACTAATGGTTGAAGTACTGGCTTAAATTTTTTTAATTCTTTGTTAGTAAGAACATCTTTCATGATAAAGCCTAATTTACCTCTTGAATATTGAAGGGAATGTTCACCAATTAAACTTTCTACTTTATTTTTCATTTCATTAGAAAGTGCCTTATAGCCACAGCGCATGTCACAAAACTCGGTCTCCCCTCCCTTTGAAGAAACTTTTCTTCCGGATAAAATTGAAAAAGTTACAGGTATTTTTTTAAAAGAAGCATCAGTATGCCACAATCTATTACCTAAACCAAAAATCCTATTTTGATTAGATTTTGTTAAAGGTTTATTATTCTTATCTAGATTTGAGACATCATTCATTTTTAATGACAACCGTCTATCTGTGATTTTCGTTAGTTCAGTGTTTGTTCCAGCTGGCTCTATAAAACCAAAATTTTCTGAAAATTTAATTTGCTCATCATCATTTATCTTTTGGTTTTTTAATATAATTACAGCATATTCATTAATTAATTTTGTTAACTGTATTTTTTGTTCATGAGATATATTTTGTCTTGCATCTATTCCAAAAACTTCTGCAGTGAAATCAATTTTTGATTTTAAAACTTTAAAATCCATTAAAAGACCTCCTAAACTATTAAATAATTATATATTTAATTTTATATAATTTATTTTATTATATAAACTTTGCCATCAATAACTTTGGTAACGCCAATATAATTTCAGGGAAAAAAATCACTATTAAAAGAACTAAAAACATAGGGCACAAAACAATAGCTACATCACGCAAAGCTTTTTTAACTTCTATATCCCCTACTTTACATGCAATCAAAAGGCATAAACCATAAGGTGGTGTTACTAAACCAAAGGCAAGAGAAATTACCCCTATAATAGCAAAATGTATAGGATGCATGTTAGATACTTCTGCTAAAGGCCATAAGACAGTTCCTAGAATAATAATAGCTGGAATAGCATCAATAAACATACCTATTAACAAAAATGACCCTGCAACGATTAATCCAGTACTTACGGGACCAACACCATAAGGTTCTAAAAAGGAAACCACTGCTAATGGAATCTTGAAGTATGCCAAAAGCCAACCAAAAGCTGACGCTGTACCTATACAAAAAAGTGACATTGCAGCAAATTTAGCAGAATTATATAGGATTGAAGGAAAATTATGTAATCCAATAGTCTTGTAAAAAAAACCACCTAAAACAACTGAATACAATACAGCAATTACAGAAGCTTCAGTTGGTGTAAAAAAACCACCTACAATTCCACCCACTATGATTAATGGCGTCATAAGCGGAGGAATAGCGTGGTAAATAGCAACAATAAATTCTTTTAAAGAAGATCTTGTAGAAGTTGGATAATTATAAATTTTTGCAAATACGTATACAGCTATCATCTGCGATCCTGCAATTAAAATACCGGGAACAACCCCGGCCAAAAATAATCCGCCTATTGATACCGACATCAATCCACCCCATACGACCATAAGAATACTAGGAGGAATAACAACACCCATTACAGAAGAACATGCAGTAATAGCCACAGAAAAACTAGTTGAATAACCTTGCTTTTTCATTTGGGGAATAAGTAAAGATCCAATGCCTGCAGCGTCAGCTGTTGATGAACCAGATATACCTGCAAATAACATACTAACAACTACATTTACGTGCCCTAATCCACCTGGAAAATGGCCAACCATGGCTCTAGATAAGCGGATTAATCGGTCAGTAATACCAGCTGCGTTCATAATATTTGCTGCCAAAAGAAAAAACGGAACAGCAAGCAACAAAAATGAATTATATGACTTAAACATTTCATTCATTAATAAAAATGGTGTCAACCGATCTTCAATTAAAAAAACAGGAACACAGGCTAAACCTAAAGCAATGGCAACTGGAACACGTAAAACGACAAGAATAATGAATAATGGGAACATAATCCCAGCAACTTCAACAGGTGTCATGAAGAGACACTCCTATATAATTTAATATGATCAAAAACACGCTCCGATAGAAAAATAATCCATGTAATCCCTGTCAAAGGCCAAGCTAAGTATATAAAAATCATTGGCATTTCAGCCATTTCGGACGTCTGCAAAAGGCCAAATTGAACTAAAGGCCAACCCCATATAACAAAAATCATAGCCATTAAAAATGTCATTGAATCAACAAACATTAACGAGATTGCTTTACCTTTATTAGTTTTTTGGGTAGGCAATAAATCAACAGTAAAATGTTCATCTTTGCGCATGGCTATCATAGCACCAACAAGAATAATCCAAATAAAACAGAAACGTGCCAACTCTTCAGTCCATATATAGCGTGGAATAAAGTCAACATAACGAGCAAAAATTTGCATAGTTACTGGAACAATAATAAGTCCCATTAAAATGGTAAGAATCATTTTTAAAAATGAATAATAAATATCAATTATTTTTTTCATTTTTATGCGCCTAATATTTAAAATTTTTTATAACATTTCGACGACATTAATATCGTCGAAATGCTTTTTAACAAATATGACTTCAATTATTATTTTATAGCCTGAATTGCGTCATAAAGTGCACTTTGGCCTAATCCATTAAAATAAGCTTTCAGTACAGGCTTTGCTGCTTTAATCAGTTCATCACGTTCAGTAAAATTAATTGTTTTTAATTTACCTTGAGATTCCATTTCGGCCATAATAACAGATCCCTCTGTAAGTTCTGTAACTCTGCCATAAGTACCAGCATCTTTTCCGGCTTGAATAATAGCAGCCTGTAAATCTTTTGGAAGTTTTCGGAGTGTTTTACCACTAAATCCTAGAGGTCTAACAGTAATAGAGTGAGCAGTTAATGAAATATTTGGACCAACTTCATAAAATTTCATCTGTCGGATGCCAGCGGCTTCATTTTCGGCTGCATCAATAACACCTGTTTGAATAGCATTATAAACTTCAGAGTAGGCAATAACGTTAGGTGACATTCCAAAAGCAGCAAATAACTTAGTTTGAATTGGCGCTCCCATAACACGAATTGGTACATTTTTAATTTCATTCATATTTGATACAGCTTTATTGACGATCAAATGACGAACTCCACCTCCACCGTAACCTAAAATTTTAATATCAGCTCGTTTATAAATATCATCAACAACTGGTTGCAAAACATCACTAGATAATACTTTGCTCCAATGACCAGCATCACGATAGAGCATAGGAGGATCAAGTACAGTTGCTAATTTTGAAAAAGTTGACATATGAGAAGGTGAAGCGACAGCGTAATCAACTGATAAACCTTGATTCATATAAGCAACATAATCTTTTTCAAGACCTAGTTCACTATTTAAGTGCATCACGAACTCAATTTCATGAGGACCGTTGTAGATAAGTTTGGTCAGTTGTTCAAATTTACGCATAAGTCTTGTATAAGCATGCTTTTCATCGAACTGACTAGCTCCATGAAAAGTAAATTTTTCAGCGTGAGCAGCATTCACAAGCGTAAAGCTAGTAAACGCAACTACAGCCAAAGGACGTAATAGTTTTAACAAATTTAACGACATTTGATATTCCTCCCTAATTCATAATTTTATATTAATCTATATTTTTATTAAGTCTTAGAAAAAAGAGTTAGTCAACTAATTAACCTGTTAAGTTTACTATCAATTTGATACTTAAAAAAAATTTATAAAATTAAAAATGAAACAATGGTTAAGCCAATAACTTAAAATTTTTATTCATGAATTGCATGGAAATAGATTTTGCTACAAAGGTAGAATTAGAATATTAGATATCAACTTTTCAGAAAAAAGTATGGACACCTGATATTATGAAAGAGTTGTTTAAAGCAGTATTAGTTAGAACGATAGTTGCTAAGGTTTAAAACAAATAAAACCATATAGTAACACACACATTTGAATATAAAAATGAGAGGTTTTACAAAACTTGTAAGAAAAATATTGCTTAAATAATTATTCCAAAAGCAATTGAAAATTATAGTCATAAAATAAAAAATAATAGAGGAATTTATAATTTATGATTATAGAAGTTAATTAAATTTCTAATAAATAATTATAAGTTTAGATTGCTAAAATACTTATCTAATAGTTTAGAATTCAATAATCTATCTAATTAACGATTTCATTAAAAAATAATAAGATTTTTATATTTATAAATTATAATATATACAGTTTTTCTGGTGTTTAATATTAAATCATTTATGTCATAAAAAGGAAGAAATATGATTAAATTAGCTTTTTCATTATTATTTATATTCATTACAATAAACGTCAACGCAGGCGAAAAAATTACTTACTCTTTCAAAAATGAAATTTTTGAAGGTTATCTTAGTGAACCCACAACTAAGACCAAAGGTTTAATTCTAATTATTCATGATTGGGATGGATTAACTGAATATGAAGAAACAAGAGCAAACATGCTATCTAAAATTGGTTATACTGCATTTGCTATTGATTTATATGGAAAAAATAATCGCCCAAAAGAAACTAAACTTAAAAAAGAAGAAACTGCTAAGTTATATAATAATAGAGAAAGAATGAGGTCTCTGATTTTAGCTGGGTTAAAAAAAATTAATAAAGAAAGAAATTTAAAGACAATTGTTATTGGATACTGTTTTGGTGGCTCTGCGGCATTAGAATTAGCACGATCTGGTATGGGTTCAAATATAGTTGGCTATGCAACTTTTCATGGCGGGTTAAAAACACCTGATGGACAATCATATCCTAAAAATACACCTCCTATTTTTATAGCTCATGGCGGTGCAGATAAAGCTATAGGTCTTAATGAAGTATTCTCCTTATCCAAAGAATTAGAAGAACAAAATTTAAAATATGAAATTAATATTTATTCTAATGCAAATCATGGATTTACAGTATTCAAATCCAAACGTTATGAAAGTACAGCCGATACAAAATCATGGAACTCATTTAAAAGCTTTCTTAAATCAAGTATGGAAAACAAGTAATTAACAAAGTAACTATCCATTATAAAGCTTATAGATAGGATTGCATTTATGGTATTAACACAAAATTTCCTACATGTTTTTTTGTTATAAATTCTTTTTGGGCTTTGGCAATTTTCGATAAAGGAAATGTTTTTGCTAATAGAGGCTTTATTTTATCAGCTTCAATATATGCTATGAGATTTGAAAAAACAACTTCATCCCATGCTGTTGTTCCAAACAATGTGATATCTTTTAAATACATATCTCGCATGTCAAGCGAGACAATAGGACCAGCGATTGCTCCTGATGATACATATTTACCACCTCTCCTCAAAATCTTTAGCATTCTTGAAAAATTTGTTCCAGCTACATTATCTATAACTAAATCAACACTTTCTTCTCCAAGACTGCTCAGCATATCATTTTCTCGCGTTATAACCTGATCTGCTCCAATAGATTTCACAGATTCACTTTTTGATATGGTTGTAAAGGCTGTAACATATGAACCACGTATCTTAGCTAGCTGAATTGCTGCTGAACCCACACCACCAGAAGCGCCAACAACAAAGACATGATCCCCTGCTCCACATTTTGCACGATGCAACATATTTTCAGCTGTTCCATAAGCACATGGTATTGTAGCTAATTCAGCATTAGACCAGTCGCTATTAATTGAAAAAACTTCTGTTATTGGTACTTTTACATATTGAGCAAAAGCACCATCAAAATCAGACCCCATCCATATATTATTAGTTGAATGAAATCCTTCCGGTTTTATGCAAGCACGAACTAACACTCTAGCTCCAAGTAATTTTTTATGTTTAAGTGAACCTAAAGCCACAACTTCACCACAACAGTCAGTTCCTTGAATAATTGGAAAAGGAGTGGAATTGTTCCACCCTCCATCTACATTAACTTCTTGAGGATTATTCTGAGATAATGAAAGGCTACCTGTACCGCTATCAACGTTTGAAGAATACCATCCAAGCCGCGTGTTGATTTCCGTATTATTAACTCCAGCTGCTAATACTCGAAGCAAAGCTTCATCCTCTGATGGAACAGGTGTCAAAACGCTCTTATATTGTAGCTTATCATAACCACCATTGCTCATGGTTACCACAGCCATCATATTTAATGGTGGCTCAGAATTAAGATATTTTTCTGAAAGTTTGTTCAATAAATTAAGAATCCTTTTAAATAATTTTTATAAGTCACTATAATATGCATTATTATAACTTTAATTTTTTATTGATGAACACATTGGACAATTAGTCCCAGTCATATGTTTAGTTAGTGTTAATTTAAATTCTCCATGGTCAGGACAAATAATAATCATGGGGAATGATTTGTGCTTAAGTTTTATTCTTGAATAATCGTATTTTTTTCCATGAACTATTTGAAAATCATTAATTACATCATCAACAATACATTTATCACAGCCCACAGCATCTCTTTTTTTAAAAACATTTTTACTATCCCTGCCTAGATGTGATTTTGGAGTTATTTGGAATTCACCATGTTTTTTACAAATAATAATTATTTTTTTTGTTAAACCTACATATTTAACTTTTGAATAATCATATTTTTTTCTGTGAACTTTTCTAAATCTTTCTAATATTTTTTCTGGATCATTTCTATATTGTTTTAATTTTTTTATTGTGGATTCAGATGTTTTCCAGTTTTCTTTTTTTATTTCAGATACAATATTCTTTAGTTCTATTTTTTTTGATTTTTTCTTTTTAGGAAAAGATGTGAGCTTTGAAATCATTTTTTTTGTTTTCTTTGTGAAATTAATTATTAAATCTATACTACAATCATTAAAAAAATAAATTGATTGATTAATTAATAGTATTTTCTTTAAAAAATTTAAGTGTCATATCTAAAGACCGTTTCGTAACATTAGCATTATAACCATCTTTTTTACATGATTTACAATCCCAACTATGTCCTGCATCATTAAAAATATGATATTTTAAACGTAAACTTTTAGAACTAGCTTTCTGAATTTGTGGCCAAACATATTTGATTTTCTGAACAGTTTCTTTATTGCCATGAAGTGCAAGTAATGGATTGCTATCTTTGGAAAAGTATCTTGCAGGATATCCGTTATGAGTTCTAGGCCAACTCCAAACACCATAATGACTAGCGCTAGCATTAACATAATTTTTTGCAGCTAAGAACGAAGCCCAATATCCACCGTTTGAATATCCAACTGCAAAAAGATTCTTAGGATTAACCTTTGGATCTATTTTTGCCACTTCAAGTAACTCAATAAGTTCTTTTTCAATGGTTAAACGGTATTTAGTCCAAGTTTGAAAACGGTTTTCATGACTTAATCCATGTCGTTTAAAAAAATCAGGAGTATAAACAGCATATCCAGATTTAATAAACCCTTTAACTGCCTTTTTTACAGTTTTGTAACCACTACTAGTGTGTAAAGCTATAACTACAGGGAAAGGACCTTCTCCATTAGGATAATATTTATCATGAAAAATGGGTTCTGAGTTAGCTGTGGTAATTAAGCTTATAAAAATAAAATTTATTAAAATTATTATATTCTTTATTGAATTCTTTATTATTTCATTCTCCAATTATAAATTATAAAAATAATGATTATTAATTTATTAAATAAACAATTAGATTTTCAATTAAAGTTAAAAACAACATTTCTAGTTAAATTGCACAAGCACTCTTTTTTTATCACCATGTAATTCTGGAGTTTGTGACCCACTTGATTGCTGAGTTACATTCTCTCTAACATAGTTGTGTAACTCTTGTGCTGTAATCTTATTATCTGCGTTTACATCTGCATCACCTTCCATACCCTTCATTAGGAAGTATGAGAACATGCCATGTTTAGCTTCTTCAAGTGGCCTTGATATTTGTTCATTAGAGGCGGCGCTAAAGAGTGTAAATGCATTCGGTATGGATTGTTTTTTAGCTTTAATGATTATAGGTCTTCCAGATATTAACATTTCATGATCACGTGCTTCACCTGAATAACAAGTGTCTAAAAATACAGTCACTGATTTAGGATTGCTTTCTTCAATGTCAGAGAACAACTCATCACGTAATATCGCAGTTTTTTTAAGTAACCGTGGAGAACCATCATGTGGAAGAAGATACATATTTTTACCATCTTGGGATGCTAATCCATGTCCTGCAAAGAATACGTAAATATCACTTTTATCAGGTTTAGCAGAACGCCTTAACCATTCTTTAACAGCTAATAAAATATCCTTTTCGTCCGCTCCATCATTAACTAAAACTTTAATTTTATTATCTGGTACTCCAAGCTTATCTGAAGCATAGTCTTTAAAAAGTAATGCGTCATTATCTGCATACAAAGCTTTAGCGTTTGTATTCTCATAAGAAGAAACACCAATAATTAATGCAAGAGCATCTTTGTTTTTTTTAACTTTTCTTGACAAAGGATTTAATTTTTTGAAAAAAATTGAATTTTTTAAATTGGTTTTTTTACGGGAAAATTTTATAATTTTTGAGTTGCTAAGTCCAGATTTGTCAATGACTATTATCTTTAATTCCAAACCAGAAAATGGAACAAAAGTAGAATATTCAAACTCTCCATTTTTATTAAAAAAAACAGCTTCATTTTCAATGATTAATGTCTTAATTCCACTATTATCATTTACTAATCCTCTTACAATACCTACTTTATCTTTAGTTGTTTTAAACTTAATTTTAATTTCAGGTTTTTCATTATCAGATAAAAGGTTTTCTTCTTCTTCTTTTTTTTCAACTTTTAAATTATTTTTCCAAAAATCACTTTCATAATTATTTATATCTTTAAAACCACAATTAATTTTACGACGGTTTATTTCTCTATGCCATTTTAATTTATCAAATTCACTTAAATTTCCAATAGAATTAGAGTACATTAAACAAATATTTTTATCTGAAGCTTTTTCATAAGTCTTACAAAAAAGCCCTCTTAAAAAGGCTTCTTTTACATATTTTCCGTTAGCACCATCAACTGCAACCCATACATTACCATATGATGAGCTTCTTGAAGTCGCAAAATTACATACTTCAAAGTTAGAAAGTGAAATCTCAGATGAATTTACAATAGACGAATTTAAAAAAGAAAAGAATAAGATTAAAAAATAAATAATAAATTTATTAATCATATTTTTCAAATTACTTACATTTCAGCTTTAACTGAGCAGTATTAACAGCTTCAACTTCGCCTTTCCATTTAGCAACATCACCTTCATGGTCACCAGCTAATTTACTTGCTGGAATTAAAACAAAGAAAACTGTTGCTGCGTCTACATTCGCCTTAGAGTCCTGCATATCAGAATATTTTTGTAATTCTCCTCTTGCATCTCCCATTTTAGTTGCAAGTTGGGTACAAGAATAGTCCATATACTTTTCATGAGAAACGTATGATGCAGAAATGGAAGAAGGTCTTGATGCACAAGAAGAAATAAAAAACATTGTAGTAATTGATAAAAATAAAATTTTAATATTTTTTATATAATTCATGTTTTGATCCTATATTCCAATAAAAATTGTATAAGTTAATATTATTTATTAGCTCTTTAAAAAAAATATAGTCAATGAATTAAAAATATTTCTCTATATAATTATACTATAATTTAAGTTTTAGTAAGTAATAGAAATACTACCTCATGAATTTAAATCTGACGAATTTAAATAAAATAGTAACCCCTAAACAATATATACTTAATGCATACAATGACTTGTCTAGATTTAAAATAAATATTATTTATCCTAGGAGGAATAACTAGATGAAAAAGCCTGACACATTTGAAATAAAGGAATTATGGAAGGAAGATTTTTCTAATTGGAAAATATTATGGAAACAATACTTACAATTTTACAAAAGCTCTGTTGAGAATGTTGTTTATGAAACGACATTTAAACGTTTATGTTCCATTCAAAACCCTAATCAAAATGCATTTGTTGCAGTAAAAAATAATTCTCTTATAGGATTAGTTCATTATATTTATCATCCCCATAACTGGAAGATCGAAGACGTATGCTATATACAAGACTTATTTGTTTCACCAAATATAAGAGGAGCTGGAGTTGGACGAGCTCTCATAGAAGCAGTTTATTCAGCTTCCGACGAAAAAAAAATTGCAACTGTTTACTGGCTTACTCAAGACTTCAATAAACAAGCCCGAAGACTATATGATAATATTGGGTCCCTAACTCCTTTTATCAAATATAATCGTTATTAGTTAATTACTGGAATTCAATCTATCTAATGCTAACAATAGCTTTATAATTCTATTTATGCTTTCACATATAAATGAATTAAAGTTATAACTTAATTTATAGATTAAGCTTTTGGCTTAAAAATAAATAATTTATAATGTATTAGCAATTTAGTAATTTAATAAAATGGAGACATAAAATGAATAAATATGTAATAAAAATTTCACTTTTCTTTATCACACTAATGTCTATATCAGGCTGTGTTTCAATATTCTAATACATAATTTCATTTAGCTATATGTTTAAGCATATATAGCTATTCTTTGATATTTAAGGATTTGACATTTGATTAATAAATTTTATTTTTTTAAGTACGTAAACTACATTTCCAACCTTATTATTTTCAAATAAGCTTGCACCTAATTTTTCCACTGCTTTTCTTGAGCGAAAATTATTAACTCCTATATCAAAATAAACTTTATCTAAATATTTAAATGCGTAATCAAGCATCATTTTTTTAATTTGAAAATTTATTGAAGTGCCCCAATATTCTGGCAATATAAAAGTAAAACCAATTCTTATAGCTTTATCTATTTTATCATAAGAATAAAACCTAGTTGAACCAATGATTTTTTTTTTATCCTTATGAAAAATCAATAAAAAACCAAATTTATTTTCATATCCATTTTTTAAAAATATAGAAAATTTTTCTTTTTTCCATCTGTCATTTTCAGGATGCTGTTCCCAAATAATTGGATTGCTTGCAATTGAATATAATTCTTCAAAATGCTCTTCTTTAATTTGGTATAAAGATATAATTTCATTTTCAAAGTTTGATTTAAAATTCATCTTTGTCATTTTATTTCTTATTTACCAATATTTTGTCCCTATAAATCCATGGAGAATAGTCATTCTCTTCTTTTAATATTAAATCACTGCTAGTATTATCGATAGAATCGATCTTTTTAGAATTAATCTGAACAACTATATCTCCTTTAACTTTAATGTTTGAATGAAACCTATCATGATAAGCTCTTCTTATAGCTTCTTCTAATTCGCCATATGCAGCATATACATGATGCATTATAAAACTATCATCAATAGGTAAAACAGGGACATCCATTTTTACAAACTGAAGCATTACATTTTCAGTTATTTGGCTATTTTCAAACTCCAATCTGTTTCCAAGTCCAGTAAAAAATAAATCTTTTATTGGTTTGTGAGCTTTTAAAATTGCTTCCTTTAATTCTTTCCAAGACATCCCGATTTCATTAAGATTAATTTTTTTTGGCTTTTGTTCAAGATCTGATTTTGCCTGCATCATAGCATTAAAAGCTTGCTTAACTATTTTACGATGCTCTCCATCTAATACTCTGTCATAAGCATCAACACTTCCTAATTCATAGTTATATCTATTATAAATCACGTTGGGGTTTAATTGAGAGAAATCATATTCAGTTGTAAGTTTACTATCAATAGTTATAAATGGTCTGTATTCACTTGGAACATTCTGCCACCACCCTCTATAAAATTTTCCATCTTCTTCAAATGAATTATTTATAAAAATGCGTGCCAAAGTTCTCTTCGTAAGATCTATTGGTTCTTTTTCGTTATCAAATAAAAGCCTTTCCTGAAGCTCTTTTTTATCTTCATTCTTAATTTTCAAATCAAACCAATGTTTATAAAAACACTTATTTATAATCTTTAAATTCTTTCTAGCCTTATCTGTAAAAGCATCTTCTTCATAATCTACAAGAATTTTTTGACTATTAACGTAATTACTAAGTAAGATACTCTCATCATCTAAATTAGGTTTTATTTGGAAAACTGAATGTTCAGGTATCTCTTTCAATATTTCGATTAATTCTTCTCTAGCAGAGTATTTTGTTAAACTTCCTTCCATTTTTATAAAGTCATAATAATCTTCTTTAGTAATATAAATTAACTGCAATCCCATTAATCCATCAAATGCTTGCTTTACCATAAAATAAGTTAAGTTTTTGTCACAATATCTTTCTAAAAGAGAATAATAATTCTTGTTCTTTTGTAGAGATGGATTGTTATCTGGGTGTGTATAATATTTTTTCCATATTTCAGTTAAAATATATTCCATTGCATACAAAAACATTTGATGGTCATCTGCTGTTCTAGAACTTTTCTGAGTTTCAAAATTAGATATTTTTTCTGATAGTTTTTTGGAAATTTCTAAAATATTTGTCATGATTATATTATAATGTTTTTTAATCTCTTGAGCTATTTATATATTATAGATACCAATTAGATGAAAAGGAGATATAAAATATTTAATTTCATAAATTTAAATATATTCAATCTAAATATATACATAAAGAGACTAAGTAAATAATGACTAATTTTAATGATACAGATGAAAATTTATTTGAAAGAATGAAAATATATAAGCTATGGTTTAGAAGATTAATTGTTTTAGCAATCCTATTTTCAACACTTCAGTATAGCATACCTATAATTTTTAATTTTGAGCAATATTATGGTCTTCGTCGTTTTGTAGATCAAGGATTAATAACATTTTTATTAGATAATGAAATTCAACTTACAATAGCTTTTTTAATAATTATTTTTTCTATAATTAGTTATTTGATGGTTTATCTTTTCAAACCTATTGGAAAAATATTGTATACAATTAATTTAGTAATTACTCTTTTAATAAATATGTTTAGTGGTGACATCATAGAGTATGGGATATTGTATCCTTTAGACTGGTTGGCTAAAATATCAGAGGCTTTAATTTTATATCTAATGTACTTTGGAGAAATTAAAAGAGAATTCATAATAAAAAAAAGTTAACAAATAAACACAATTGAATATAATGGTCTATTACAGATTTAACTCTGCAAAGTACTTAATATAAATAATTTAAAATACTCTAATTTTATTAACGGTAACTACAAAATCATTGTAAGTAATATTTTTTAAAAAAAGAATGACATTGTATCAAAATAATAATAATAATTTATTTTTAAATTTATATAGTTTTGTTTTAAATGCGTTTTTGGAATTATAAGTCTAATCAATTATATGACATGTATTCAAAATTAATTGATAGTGATTTTTCAATAGAAAAAAAAAAAATAGTTCTTAAATCATTATTTGTAGGAGAACATTTCTCATGGAAGATTATTGGTATTTCGAAGTTATGTTTTGAAGAATATAAAAAAAATAATTTTAAGAAAGTTACT
>Ga0209710_1001642_pt1 | contig 16784 bp, 8 predicted proteins | sample ArcticOcean_MG_C_5_FD_187436 | JGI IMG/M metagenome (GOLD analysis project Ga0209710, IMG submission 187436) | Marine microbial communities from western Arctic Ocean - ArcticOcean_MG_CB4_138 (SPAdes) (version 2) | ecosystem: Environmental > Aquatic > Marine > Oceanic | place: Arctic Ocean: Canada...
AGAAGAGGAGGACGTATAATCGTTTTCAACGCAGGAGTACTAGTTTTACTGAGAACAGTAACAGTAACAGGTGCTTTATGATCGTTCCGCCGATGTTCTTCTTAGCGCAGTTCTTCTTCAATAAGTCGTTACAGTTCGTATCGGTTACGGTGAACACGGCTTTGAGTTCAATAGCGCCGGCGTTAACGTACGTCGTATCCATTCAAAGAGGTTTAGAGAAACCAGTGAGGGATTCGGATAAGTTTTTGAAAGCTTTAGGGTTCGTCGCTTTGGGCGTTTTGCTAACCGCAATCGCCGACGACGACGAACAACAAACGAGTTTTCATGATCGAAATAGTCGTAGTAGTACGACGAAGTCGATACCGATTCAGGCGAGATTTAATAAAGAGACGTTTTATGGTATTTTGTTGATCTTAGCATCCGCGATTTGTTATGCAGGGTATGCAACTGAGGTCGAAATCGCGCTTAAGCAAGTTAGAGTGGATTGTAGTTCTACGACGACGACGACGACGACGACGACGACTCGAGGAGGAGGAGGAAATAATGGCCACCGAAGCAGTAGTAGGAATAGAAATAACGCGGTGTTATTAGACGAACAAATAACGAACGACGATGGCGTAGACGTAGAATTAGATACACAAGAAGATGCTGATGCTGCTGATGATTCAGGAGATAGGGCGCATATAGAAGTAGAACTAGAAGGAGCGACGATAGCAGTAGAACAACAAACGCGCGAACGAAAGAGAATAGAACAAAAATCTCAGCTAATGGCGATGAAAGATTCAAAGTCTCGACAAATCCTCGCAAGCGTTGGGTTATTTGCGTTTCTCATCGTGCTTTGCACGGCGAAGAGTTCAGTCGAGTCCATGCAAAAGAGCGGGTTCATGATCATCGTAAAAGGTCTCATCGATAACGCTTTGGCAGAATATTTATGGTGCGTAGGGGTAGCAGAACTAGGCGCTTCGGTCGCTTCGATTGGGTTGTTATTGCAGATACCGCTCTCGGCGATTGCGGAACTTTTATTCACACACGCAGAGGAAGAGGTTTGGACGCAATCGAAAACGGGAATTCTTTTCATGTTTCTCGGATGCGCTTTAATCGTGTTTGGATTCGTAGGAGCTATGAAATTCGCTGGAAGCAACGACGTTGATGATGATGATGATGATGATCCCAACGATGATGATGATTCGGATAATGATTTAATGCTGGAGACTAGTAGTACACATTCTTTGCTATAAAAAGATTGGTTTTTGCTCACACGTTTTTAAATAAAGAGCTATTATTTCATCTTTCCATCTAGGTCATTAGTTTCTCTCTCGTAATATTCGTTACCGGCGACGTTGACTAATCGACGCGGGTATACACTCGAAGTCCTTGGAGTAACTGCGTGGTAACTACTCGGAGAATTTATGAACAATATAAATTGATTCTTTGCATATGGAATCTCGTCTATTTTACGAAAATCTCCCAAGTTCTTAAACTGTACATCGAATCCAACTTTTTCTCGATGAATTTTCCTTTCGTATTCAGTGTATTCTTCGCATTTCCCAGGCCCTTTGAGGCATTCAAAAATTTCCAAGTTACCGCCAGTCGCTGGATCGTTCTCGTCTTTGAAATAGAGCAATCCGGCGTAAATCTCGTGCGCGTTATCTACGTGCAAACCTCTGACTCGGCTTGCGCCTTTTCTTACTGGCGTATTCACGCCAATTTGCGCATCTAAAGTGATCGGCGCCGGATTCTTCTTAGACGACATCAGTCTCACTTCCGTAGCTAAATCTCTCAATTTTTTCTTATACTTTTTTTCTAGCGCACCATGGTATTTCCTGAACAAGTCTTCTCCGAACAAATCTATTACTTCCTCGAAAAACGACCTCGAAGCGTGGTATTCAACGAACTCTCTCCATACCTTCGCGCATTCGTATTTTTGTCCTCGTCCTAAAATCATTGACGCCCTCATATCGACCCTCGTGTTTTGTTTAATCCTCTCAATCCTATTCGGTTTCGCGACTTTCAAGACATCCAAATACGTCGGATACGCCTCTTCGAGCTCTCTATAAATCTCTTCAGGTAACGCGTTTTCGATGACTACGTGCGGAAACGGCTTCATCCTCACCCTATCTCGATTCGCGTTTTGAAGAACTGAATACTTGTTGCTTTTATTTTTCCCTACTAAATCGTCCTGCTGATAATATTGATCGATATCGATTGTATTCATCGCATTCAATTTATTAATATCTTCTTTACCGTCATCATCGTCGTTGGATGTATTAATCCTCTTCTTTGGAGTATCGAACGCTATTAACAGAGAGAGTAGTAATATGACGAACAAAAAGTGAGTCAAATTCGTGTGATGGTTAATGTATAATCGATTGTACGTATACATTCATAATCGGAGTTCTTGTAAGGTAATTAATTTTCTGTTGTGCACTCGTATTGTCAATTGTGTGGTAGAAAAGGGGAATTTTTAGAACATTTGGGTGCCTTGGAGATATTTTATCTGTACTACATCGTTTGTTTGTTTGTTTGTATGCGTAAAGTATAATTAAAATGATATATGATGCTCTCTCTCTCTCTCTCTCTCTTACTCTTACCCTTTCGAGCTTTCGCGCGCGTTTCCCGTGTGTGTGTGTGTGTGTGTATGTATAGTAATATTCCCGATTTATTTCTTGGCTTCAATTGCAGTCGGTGCGCTCGTGAAGACGCCTTTGACGACGTCGTTATCGGCGACGTCTGGGACGTATCTATTGAAATATGATTGATTGACTTCGGCCATTCGTCGACCGTCCGCCTCGGCTTTTCGCTTTTGTTCTTCTTCCTCGTCTCGCTGTTTCTTCTTCAATAAGGCGTCTTCTTCGGCGGCCTTTGATTTCATTTGTTGTTGTTTCTTCGCTTCTTTCAACTCGCGTTCTTTTCGTTCGGCTAATAAGAGTTGTTCTCGTTGTTGCTTCTTCGCCTTTTCTTTGTTTTCTTGTTCTTCGAGTTTCTTTTTCGCTTCTTCCTGCTTCTTTTTATTCGCTTCTTGCTCTTCTTTTGTGCCTTGAAAGTACTGATCGATGTCTTCTCTTATCTCTTGGAATGATTTTAACTTTGGTAATACTTGCGAGAGGTCTGATTGTGAACCAGTTCTTGAGGTAGAAGAGGAAGATGTAACGTTATTTTTTGTCGTCGGCGGCGTCGTGAAATTTCCGCCACGATTGTCCTGCGATCGCGACTGCGTTAACGATGGAGTCGTCGTTCCAGACTGCGCGCGCGAATTCGCCTTTGAAGATTTTTGCGAATTAGCTTTTGATCCAGATTGCGAAGGCGGCGCGTCAGGTTTCTTGCCAACAAATGGTAATTTCGAAATCAATCCAGGCGACGGCGGTTCGATTTCTTCCTCAGGTAACAAACCGAGAAACTGTTGAACGCGTTCGAGAAACGTTAAAACTCTCGGCTCGCGCTGTTCTCTTCCGAGAACGTGTTTACAGAACTTGTTCTTAACAATCACCGCGGGTTTCACGACCGTCACGTTTATTGCCTTACCGGCAAGTTTCGTCGATTTAACGAACACTCTTTTCGGCAACGTGAATGGATTTAAGAGCTTAATCAAATCGACCTCGAAGTTGAACTTTTGCGATTTAACGATACATTTCGATTTACCTAATTTCGATCGCTTAACTTCCTCGATTGTAAATCTCGGTAAATCCCATGCGATATATTTTGGCGTTAGGAACAAATTATACTTGAACGCTTTCTTATCGTTACCGCCGAACTTCTTTGAATAAACGTCGAAGACGATGAAATTACCGACTCTCGGTAGGTTCAAGTTCGGTAATTGTATTAAATCGATCGGTCCGAACTTGAACTTCTCCGAAAAGATCTGAATCTTCTTCCCTCCAGGTAATATTTCAACGGCTCTCGCGTCTTCTGGGATCAAAACCGCGCAGAACACCGTCGCAATCATGGAATTCACTAACTGCGCGTCCGTAATCGCAATCGTCTTCTTCGTATTCAATAAATTAATTATCGTCTTATTATTATTATTATCATCAGTATCGCTATTAGTCTTTCGATCTCTGGCGCCGCGGCGGCGTAAGAAAACGCAGTCGACGACGTCTTTCGCCGTAATCGCTCGAATCATCCTCATCCTCAACACGGACGTACACGCCGGTACCGCGAAGAACAATAAGCTCTCTCGCCTCGATCTCTCCGTGCCTACGAAGAACTCTTTCAAGAACTTAATCGCGGTCGGTAAAACGAACATCTGATTCATGATCGATTCGAACGCTCTTGTTCCTCGCTCGGTCTTCCGCCTGCGCTGCCGTACTCGCACTACGCACGATCTCTCTTTCATCGCTCCTGCGTCCGCTTCGTATTCAGCGCTTGCTTTGCGCAACAAAAAAGTCCTCATCGAGCACAAAGAGCCGATCAGGAAACAACTTAAGCGTGGTACGTTTATTGCCTTGATGGATTCAACGTACGCGTGCGGTGATAACAGCTGCTGCCAAGTCAGTTGAACCATATCGTTTTATTACTTTTACTGTGCTACTCTGTATGCGTCAGCCGTAGATTAGTCACAGGAGTATTCGTGGATTAGCACAAAGTTCCGTTTCTTTCACTCGTTTGATTGATGATTACTAAGAAACACGCTCTCCAACACAAACGCCTACTCTTATAACTCTGTTCTTACTCTCAACACTGTGTTGATTCAACGAGCGCGAGAGTTCTCGATTCGTTTGGCCGAACGAGGTAATGAATACTACTACTACTATAATAATAATAATACTACTACTACTTTTACTGTCCTTTGTAACGAACAAAAGAGTGTTGAGATTTCCATAAAATTTGTGGTGGAAATTTAGAGAGAGGATTTCGGGTTTAGGGTTTCGGGTTTCGGGTTTCAGATTTAGGAATATATGATTTAGGGTTTCAGTCATTTTTTTTTATTAATCTCAGTCATTTTAAAATAAATAAAAAACAATAAGAAGCACTTTGAGTACGTTAACGCACACAACGCCTGGTAAAGAAGTGGAAGCCATTCAGGGAAGATAATTCGTGGGAAACGAAGAAGGAGTTTAAGAAGGACTCGCGCGTGTCCCTGTATCACATACGTACACATAATGAACACGAGGAACGTGCCTTGGAAAACGTGGTCCGAATGGGAATTCGTGAACAAGTCGTTCAACAGTGGTACTTTTGTTGTTGATGACGATGATGACGATGATAATAAAAGAAAGAGAACGAAGAGGGCGATAGATTTAGTGCAATCGTGGAGAGTGAGAGGCCGCGTGCCTTTATCGATCGATTGTCACTCCGAGCTCTTAGAGCTCGCTCTGATCGATGAAGCCATGAAGAGGCGAAGATCAGGAGCACGACAAAGCGCGAATAACGAATCGAACGAAGAAGAAAAAGAAGAAGCTCGTAGTAGTAGTAGTAGTAGTAGTATAGGATGTTTACTGTCAGAACAACAACTGAGACTGTCAATAGCGATGGTTTTAATAAGAATGGTGAACGGGATATGCGATAGCGCGCAGAAGGGGAAGTTCGCTTTGAGCGTACAAACAATCGCGCAAAAGCTTTCGATTACGAGGACTTTAGTGGATATTAGACACGAGGCGACGCATAACCAGTTACCTAGTTTACAACGATTGCGGAATGGGGTGATTAGTGCATTGGAGTGGATAAGAGTGAATTATTGGTTGAAGCAAGAGAGGAAGTTATTAGAGATTAAGAGCGAAATCGCGGACGCCGTGAAATCGTTAGCGCGGTGCGAAAAGATTCGAAAGATTCAAAAGATTCAAAAGACGACGACGAATAATAATAATAATAATAATGATAACAATAATAACGAATCAGATGAATCAGATAACGATGACGATGACGATGATGAGTCAGACGACGACGAGTCCATGTACGATTCCGAAGAAGAGCTAGAAATGAAGAATAAAAAAGTGAAAGAAATGAAAGAAATAAAAGACGAGAAAAAGAGGCTAAAAAATGCCGCAATTGGAAGATTAAAACGAGTAATTCCGAAATCAAAAGCAGATTCCATGTTATGCGACGCGTTCATGAAAGAACTATTTATGGATATAAAATCAATCGTCGTCGTCGGCGTTCATGAAAAATCAAAATCAAGATCAAAACAGTCGCTTGATAAATTAATCAACGAATGCGTTAAGACGTACGCGAATATTTTAGAGCAGATTGAAAATCGAGTCGTGAACGGATTCGCGTGCGCTTGTTTAGAGCATGGGTGCGATTATTTCATATATGATACAGAGCGTTCGATAAGGATGATTCGTGATACAACAACAACAACTACTACTACTACTACAACTACTAAAAATGATGCAGCAGTATATCAGCGAGAGGCTTTTTTTGACGTCGTCCTGCGCTTGGCGAATACAACAAACGCGAACAAGACGTATTTCATATTAGAACATTTTCGAAAAGCAAAAAAGGCAACTTTTTCTATTTCTGCTCGAGTGAGTAAAAATATTGACGATGTCGTAAACGCTTTCATTAAGCAACATAAATTGCCAACTCCTGCAAAGATGACGAAAAAGAAGAACGCCAATAATGATGATAATAATGATAATAATAATAATAATAATAATAGTAATAGTAATAATAATTGCGTTTGGCAGAAAGCGAAACCTGGCGAATGGGTTCCGGGCGCGCCGTTGGGCGCACCAATAGCCCATAACGATTTCTTCAACGATCCAGACGCTATTGATGAAACGTATTACGTTACTTCGAACGGTCAGAAGCTCATGAAAAAGGAAACAACGACGAAAACGAAAGTTTTTTTCTTAGAGTCCGACGCGTTTACGACTACTCCTACGAAAAAACGCTCAATAGAAGGTATTAAGGAAGACGCACGACATCAAAGAGGAAAAATAGCTCGAACGAAGACTGAAACGACGACGACGAATAATAATAACAATAATAATAATAATAATAACAATAATAACAGTAACGATATGCAAGAATTAGAATTAGATTTAGCAAACGATGACGACTGCGACGACTACGACGACGACGACGAAGAAGAAGATAACGACGACGACTCGCTCCTCGAACCGTCCTCCTCCGACATCGAACGCGAACGCGAACACGAAGAAGAAGAAGAAGAAGAAGATTTTGCCGCCGCAGTGAATAACGCGGACGACGCCGCGAATGAACAAAGAGAACGACGAGCTAGCGCGGCGCAGAAAATGAACGCAGTCTCCCAAAACGTCGTCTGTTTATTATAATAAACCGAAGCACAAACAAGCAACGCGCGTACACTGGCTTAAAGTAGTCACTAGTACGCTCTCTCTCACGCGCTTGCACTTGCTTACTCTGATGTATACTCGAAACCTTTCAGTGTTTACTTTCCCTGCTTTCCATTTTTTGTCCCGTGGTAGGGTATTACACCGCTCATTTTTATTACAAGTATGATAGCTCTCTCTGACACGTCTGATGGAACCTCATTTTAATAGTAATAATAGTAATAGTAATAATACGAGTAATAGTAATAATACGAGTAATACTACTACTAATAATAATAGTAACCAAAAACCACTTCGTTCTACTGTACTGAATAAACACAGAGCAGAGAGAGCTCGTAACAGAGTAGAAGAGAGGAAGAACAAAAACGATCCATAAAACGAATAAGAAATATTATGTTCATCAGCGCGTAAAACGGATAAAAATGAGAAATCTGTTCATCACTGAAACCGCACTCGTCGAGCGAAGAGTTTACTGCGCCTTCAACGAAGAAGAAGAAGAAGAAGAAGAAGATTTCGAGACCTCGATGGTGCGTTCTTTGAACAAAGACCGGTTTCTGTGCGAGTTTTCCATAGGACTTGACGAGCGAGTTCTCTACTGCGCATTCGTCTCGGGCAGATTTCTAGAGTTCTCCTTGATGAGGGATGTTGAGCGTTCAGCGGGAGCGGACGATGTTTTGAGGACAGATTTATTGAGAGATACGGAGAGTTCTGATGATTATGATTTAAATATCGATAGAGATCGCGACGCGAATGAGAGGATTAGAGCGGTAGCGTGTGAACGATTGAGCGAGTTGAACGCGACGTTTTGCGCCTTGGAGAACGGCGATTTGTTCTTAGTGAACGATAGTATCACTACTACTACTACTACTACTACTACTACTACTACTACTACTAATAAGAATGACAACAATAATAAGAATAAATTTGATTGTGAATTAGTCGCGCAAGTGCCTGGGGGAATCGTAGCGGCGAGTTTTGATCCAATGAAGCAACAGTGCGTTATTTTGACGAAAGGTGCGAAGATTTTGACGATGAATATGGATTTTTATTTATTGAACGAACGTAAGAATATGCTATCTGACGACGACGACGACGACGACGACGACGACGATGAAAATGAAAATGAAAAAGAGAGAATTAAATATGGAAAAATTACTTGGCGAGGCGATGGCGAGAGTTTCGCTGTATACTGTACGACCGTTGGAGTAAACGGCAAGAACCATTTTAGGACGTATTCTAGGGATAAGTTGGAAATTTTAGGCAGAGGAGATGTTGATAATTCAGAGGATGAGACTGCGCCTGGGATGATGGTCGAAGACGCTGCTATTGCATGGCAACCCAGAGGAGCGTTAATTGCCGTTTCTGGAATTATCATCAATGAAGAAGGAAAAAATCGTCATCATCGTCATCATAATTGCCCTTGCGTCGTGTTTTACGAAAAAAACGGTTTGCGAAGGTCTTCGTTAATCATGCGAGGGCATACGGGTAAGATTACAAATCTCAGTTGGAGCGTCGATTCATTGACTTTAGCGATTTCAACATTTGATGAGACTACGAATGAAAGTTTTGTATCGATATGGACTCGCGGAAACGCACATTGGACGTGTAAACGTAGTTTAGAAACTAGTACGAGTAGTAATAGCGGCAGTAGTAGTGAAAGTAGCAATAGAGCATCGTCGTCGTCGTCGTCGTCGTCGATTGCTATGTTTGATACGAAGGATCCAAACACTTTGCGAATTGTCAAAGCGTGTTCGATTTCGCGCACCGTCAAAGTAGAAACGCACGCGTTTGTTTGGGACGACTGTACGGCTTCAGATTTAGGAACTGCGGCAGTTATTGATGGTGATATTTTAAAAATAACGCCATTTTCACGCTGCGTTGTACCACCACCGATGTGTGACCACTCGCTTAGATTTCCGACGAAAATATCCGAGGCAGTGTGGAGACCTAACGCGCTCTTTAGCAAGAAGAACGTGCAAGGCGATGAAAAAATGGAAGAAGCGTGCTTCGTTTTATTACAAGACGGACGATATAAAATTGTTCACGTCGATGAAAACGCTGACTCGGAGGAATTATACGAAGAAAGAGATGAAGGAAAGCATATCGAAGAATGTCAGCAAGACGTATCTATGCAAGAAAGACGCGGAATGCTCCGCTCGTTTTGCTGGATTGGTGAGAAATATATCGCCGCGGTTTATAATGAATCGACAATTGTCCGCATTGAACTCGACAAGAACGCTGACTATGCGATTAAATACATTGATTGGGCATGGATTACTTTGCCGAAGCAACGTATTTGTACGAAACTCGTGCATTGTTCTTCTTCCGGCTACGGCGACGCTGTGGGTGAAAGTAATATGGATGGATTTATCGTCGCGTTCATAGCGGGGGAGAAAATGCCACTCTCTTTCCCAATGATTCATTCTGACTCATCACACCAATCTTCAGCGAAGAATCATCATCAACATCTTCATCATCATAATAACAATATCGAGCATTTAATAGGAACGGTTTGCTTACAAAAAGCAAAGGCGCTCGCAAACGGTCAAGTTGTCGCGTTATATTCAAACGGCGACTTAAATCTCTTTCATCTCGGCAAATATACAAACGAGAACGATAAAAAACTCCTCCTCATGAAGAACGTCGATTCGTTCGAAGCATTTTTCGAGGATGACAACAAAACTTGGGTGAAAAGTCTCCCTAGAAGAAGTGATAGGAGAAGCTACTATGAACGCGTATCTTTGCTCAACGCGATTGCGTGCGTCTCGCGAGACTCGAAACTTCGCGTCATTCGACTTTCTTCAATTGTAAACGACGCCGTCGTGGAACAACTATCAAAATCATTTGAAGCGCACGAGTTTTTCAACGTCGACCCTGCGGCATCGCGAAGAAACTGGAAAGATGTTTCTGGGGACGGTAAAACGAGACTTGGTGAGTTGGCGTTTGATTCTCTCCACGGAAAAATGCGTGCAGCGATGCGTCCTGACGATGCAAATACTACCAACTCGCAAAACAGCGAGAGCTTTGCAAAACGAACGGTCGAACGTGGATCACGAATTGTTTCTATTCCTCCTGGATCATGTAACGTCGTGTTGCAACAACCTCGCGGAAACTTGGAGATTATCGCTCCAAAAGCACTCGTGCTTCCATCGATCGTAAAGAGCTTGAGAAGAAGAGATTACAAAACGGCGTTCCAGTTATGTGCAAAAGAACGCGTTGATCTCAACATCATGGTCGATTACGACTTTCCGTCGTCTATTGAGCCGAGCGCGGATGAACTAGTGCGAGGATTAGAAACGCCGGAAAAAGTGATGGAGTTATTGGAGGCGTTGAGAGTCGGAGACGCTTTTACTGAAGATGGCGGTTTCATGCGCAAACTTTGCGCAAGTGCAGTTACTGAGTGTCCAGATAAGAGCAAATTTTTAGAAGATATTGGCGTGCAGAAAGTTCGCAGAACGTGTGCGGCGATTCGGGCTTCGATTTCGTCGTTATATATGACGCCGGGTACGTTTTTTTGCGGAAATTCGAGATGGTCGCTCGCTATGTTAACATCGTACGCATGTGGAACAGGGTCATTCTTGGAAACGAGCGATTCGAGTCAATTGCTGAAGTTTGTTAGAAGTAATAAACATGGATTAAGTGCTGATGTTGATGATGCTAACGACATACCATCGATCGCTGCTGCAAAACGTAAGGATTTAGCGGAAGCTTTAGAGAGAGTCGCGGAAGTTCGAGAATTTGAAATCAAAGATGCGAGTAGAGACAAACAACAACAGAGCGCATTGAACGGAAATAGCACGTCTTCTGCAACAATTGCATCATCATTAGAACTGGTTGCTATTAATTCTGATTCATCCGATGCAGACGAAACCGAGTTCATTGGTGCAAAGTTTTCGGAGCAAAAAGTCTCCGCCGCTCGCATGTTAAAACATTTACTTTTCCTCACCAACGACCGCGAGTTATTCGAAGCGGCTTTATCTACGGGCAATCTCTCTATTGCACACTTGGTTGGCATGAATTCTCAAGCCATGGATCCAGGAGAGTTTGTACCAGAACTGCAAGCGTTATATGAAATGCGAGAGTTCGAGCGCTCGGCGACTATTTCAGAGAGATTGGAAATGTGGCGAGATGCGGCGAAATTTTGGTTACGAGATAAGTCTTATGCAAAAGCAGCGAACGTTGCTTCGAAGCACGGACTTTTCCCATATTTGCACAACCTATGCGAAGGTAATGATCAAGGCGAAAAATTTGATGCAGAGAGTGCAATTGTCGTGACGAAGTATCACGCGGAGTATTTAGAAAACGTCGTCAATCGCGCCGAGGATGCTGGAATTGCATATATCAAATGTCACGAATACGCAAGCGCTTTACGCTGTTTCACTTCAAAGTCTGCATCTGGTTGGCGCTCTGGATTCATCGTTGCAAAAGAAAAGTTGAAGTTTTCTAACGACAACATGTTGAAACTTGCGAGCGAGACATGTAAAAATCTCGAGAGTATTTCGAACGATTACGTCTCTGCTGCTCGAATTTCTTTAGAATTTTTAGACGATGTAGAACGCGCGGTGGCTAACTTTGCGTTGGCAAAGAAATGGCGCGACGCTAAGCTGACATGTTTTGCGAAAAACCGAAGCGATTTGTTTGAAACGACCGTTTTCCCCGAATGCGTCGTTGGCGCCGCTCAATTACTTGAACATTTTACTGACGTACAATCGAGGGCGGATAAATACAAAGAACGCTTGATTGGTTTACAAGATAGACGTAAATTGTATAAAAAGACATTTGCGAGTATTGAAGAAGGTCGCATGCGTCCACGTCGCGCGGGAGGATCTGACGATGACGAGTACGACGACGGTCTAGACGCGATTTCCGAGATGAACTCTGAATTTTCAAACGTTTCTGGATATTCACTCTATGCCACGAGCACACAACTTGATGGTGGTTCTTCAATAGCATCAGGGAGTCAACAGTCATCTTCAAGATGGTCGGCATCGACAGTCGGTGGTCGAAAGAACAAAAAGGGTAAAAAGAAATCGAAGAAGAACAAAAACGGATTACGCGCCGGAGGTCCAACTGAGGAGAGAGATTTATCTTCGCACGTCATCACTGAAGTGCGCGTTGGTGAAGATAAGTTGGAAGAGTGCGCTGAAATTTGTGAAGTTCTAATTGCTTCTGATAATTCAGACGATGCGAAAGTTTTGCAAAACGCGGCTTCGGTAGCGATTGAGAAGTGTCGCTTAATGCGCGTTTCGGCGAGAGAAAGTTTGCACGAGCTCGTTGAAGATAAGGAGAAGGAGGAAGAATCGATTTTATTATTATCTGCTTCGTCTCCGTATGCTGATAATCTTCCTCCAGAAGTTTTAGAGCGAAAGCGAGAGATTGAGATTGAGTTGAAATCGATGCGCGAAAGCATGAGTGCAAACGCGAAAGATGATTCGGAGATTGTTTCGTTCAAATGGTCCTCGATCAGATCTTTATTGAAATAAAAGAATAAATGAATAAATAATAGTAATGATATGTATTGGTAACGTGGTATATATATATATATATAGTATAGTTGTATACCTGGTATAGAACGTAGTAGTTTAGTTTCTTTTATATTTATATATATACTGCACGTAGTAGCACCGATGATGATATGCACTACAACATGCGCGTCGTCGTAATTATTTATAATAATAATCTTCTTTTCCTCTCTCTCTCTTACACGCACACACTTCTCACTTTCTCTTTAATATATTATCTCACCGCGTCGACGATTAACCTTCTCGATTTCAACTGCGACCAAATATATCTCTTTTGATAAACGGCCGTTACGGTCAGAAGAGCCATGGCAAACATCCATTTCGCGCCCATTAACTTCCTGTCGTCGTGCTCGGGCTCGGCCGCCCATGCTAAGAACGTCGTCACATCTTTCGCCATCTGTGTCTCAGTCGCGATCGTTCCATCGTCGTATTCAACGCCTCCGTCGACTAACATTTTCGGCATCGCAATCGCGCCTCCGGGGAAATACGGATTGTAATGTAAACCTTCTCTTATTTCGATCCCGGCCGGCGGTTCGCGATAGCCGAGCAAAAGCGCGAATACGTAATTCACGCCATCATGCCTCGCTTTCGTGATTAGACTTAAATCGGGCGGATACGCCCCATTATTCGCATACCTCGCTCCTTCCTCGTTCGCATACGGCGCCGGTAACCTATCCGATAACTTCCCCGGTCTCTCGAACTTCTCGCCTTGATCGTCCGGTCCGTCCACGACCTCGATCTCTTCGGCCATTAATTTAACTTCGTTCTCCGTATACGCGACGTCGACCAAGTTCCTATAGCATATTTGGTTCAACGAGTGACAGGCCGCGCATACTTGTTGATAGACCATGTGACCGCGCCTAATCGAAGCGTGGTCGTACGAAGAGAACAACCCTGCGTGCGGCCACTCGTACTGCGGTAAGTGCAAACCGTGTTCTGCCTCGTCCTGTTCGGCGACGCTCGCGAACGCGAGAACCGCTCCGGCCGCGGTCGCGGCGCCGGCGAACCCTCTGTAATTATTACTTTTACTCGCCGCGTTCGTTACGGTCTCACGAGCAGCAGTACCTGATGCCGACGCAGTGTTTGCAGACGTCGACGCGGATACGTTCGAGAACGATCTGTTCATCATCGTCATCATAAGCGTTCGTTTTTGATCACTGCCTTGACCTACGGATGATACAGATCCCGATGCGGCAGCGTTAGCTGAGGCAAAAATGTGCGATACTCCTTGCCTCGCTCTCTCTCTCGCACATAACGCGTTCCTGTACATGATCTCTCTCTCTTAAAACTTCTCTCTTTATGTGATCTATCTATTATCTATAGATATTTATAGATATATATATCGTTTAGTAGTCTCAATGAAATACGCTTTGATTTGATTGAACAAAGCGCACGACTGCGTTAGTGTGCTCGTGCTGCTGCTTACGGGCGAAGAAGACGAAGAAGAAGAAGAAGAAGAAGAAGAAGACGTTTCAAAACTTGATCGCTAAGTGTGTTCGTGCGTTCCCTGCTTACGATCTAATCGCTTCGTTGGTCTCAAAATGAAGTTTACTTACTTCGTGGACTTTGAGGATGATTGGGGATTTTAAAAGAAGGTCGGCCATACGAAACAACTAAACCCTAAACCCTAAACAACTAAACCCTAAACGACTCAACTAAAACCCTAAATTCACCACACCATCCCTTTCCCCTGCTGTGTACATCTTTTTTACTTTTATACAAAGTACTAATAATAAGGGATATCTTCTTTAGTGATTGACTCACACAAGCACACACACAGAGAGTCAGAGAGAGAGAGCATAGGAGGAAGAGTAGGAAGCAGACAGTAAGTGTGAATATAAATGACGAACGAAGGAGGAATAAAGAAGGAAGAGGAGGAAATGGGAGTTTGTGACGCTGTCGACGATGCGAACAATGCTAACAATAACAATAGTAATACTAACAATAACAATAACAATACGATCAATAGTAAACAGCAACAGGAGAGAATGGATTTAGAGGAGTACGTGTTACCGATATCCTATGGATCGGTCGCCTATTGGCTAGGCAAAAAAGCGGATGAATATCACTCACATGAATGGACCGTGTACTTACGCGGGCAATGCGGGATAGATTTAACGCACGTGATAGAATCGGTGACGTTTCATTTACACCCATCGTTCAACGAACCGAAAAGGGTTCTCGTAGAGCCACCTTATGAAGTCACCGAGACTGGATGGGGCGAGTTCGAGATCGCGATTGAGATTAAGTTCTTACCGTTTGTCGGCGAAGACAAGGAAAAATTAGTCGCAAATTTGAAGTTGTTTCCGGATTCGGACGAAGTACAGAAGTTTGGACCGCAGACGACGAAGAAACCTTTAATAGTCGAGCAAAGAGAAGAACTCGTGTTTCATAAACCGAAAAAGAGTTTATGGGACGCAGTGAAGAAAACGAAAAAGATCGAAGCGGAGACGGAGCGCGTTTATTTCGAATACAAAGAATGCGAACACGAACAAAAATCGAAGCATTGGCAGTTATGGAAGAATAGACAAACGCAGTCGAAAGATGACGAAGAATTGATGAAGTTATGGTGCGCGCAGAAAGTTACCGAAGAACGATGTGCGGTTTTGAAAGCGCAATTATTAATGTTAGATTCATATTTAGAAAGTTAATATATATTATTACTATTCGCAAAATGACTGACCTTTATAGTTCATTCATTCATTCGTCGTCTAAGCCGGATTTTCGTTTCACGAAATTTCTTTGCGTAGCGGCTTCAACGCATAAAGCGGAGAAGAAGAAAATTAGTACGGATTCGCCGACGATCAAAGCGGCTTCAGCAAACGTCGTCGCTACGGAGGGAATCGCTTGCGACGATGACGATGAAGGTAAGCTATTCAATACGAAAACTTCCGCTTCAGCTAAACCTCTCACTAATCCAAACGCGGCGACGACGCCGCCCTTCAATTGTAAATCGAACGCATTTTCACGACACGCGTATCTATAAACGATCCCGAATAAAGCCGAAGAAATCGCAATAGTCGAACAATCCGCGACTTGATTCACGAAACCGTCCATTTGCGTCAGAGCTAAAGGTAAAGCTAAGAATACTCCAGCTAACGCTGAGATAATTGCAACTTTCGCGCTCTCGATCCTATCTTCATCTTTCTTATTCGTTCGCTCTTCGTTCGCTTCGCTCGCTCTGAAATCTTTCTCCACCCTTCGCATGTTCTCCTCCGCTTCTCTCAACATAATCTCTCGCATTTGCATTTCTTCCATAGCAGCTCGTTCGGCTTCGGATTGTTGTAAGTTCACTCTCTTCGTAGTCTTCTCGAACTGATCGATTAATTCTTGCTTATTCGCTATTTCCATCTTCTCTACTGTATATTTCGAAATCTCGCGAGCTCTGGTTTTTAATTTTTCGTATTCTTTGAGAATTTTCGGGTCCCTGTCGATTAAATACGCGATTTCCGTTTGATCTATCATAGCCCGTTCGTCTATTTCCTGGACTGATTTGAACAATTGTGTTTGTGATTCTGATTCTTCTTCTTCTTCTTCGTCGTCGTTCTCTTCCGTCCATCCTTGTCGTCGTCCCGCTCTCGTTTTATTACTCAAGTCGGCGGTGTGGAGATATTTTTTCCGTCTCGCATCGGTCAAAAACGAACAACTCGCGGATGTTTGTGTTCTCATCATCATCGTCGTCGTCGTCATCGTCGCAAAACTCTCGTTTTAGTTTTAGTATTTTTAGTAGTATTCATTATTATTATTCATTACACCGTACGCGTTATTCGTCCCAGTAATCATCATAATCATCATATCAGTTTATCACTGTTAATACTTTTAATAGTGAGTTGTGTTGTGGGGAAATGTTTTTTTTCACTTGGGAAATTACGACCAAAAAAAGGAAAAATTGGAAAATTTTCATTTTTCATTTGGCCCTCTCGTCGAAAACAAACAGTAAACATCAGAAATAAGCAGTCGCGACCTAGAAGCGAATTATAAAAAATGGTTCGTGGCCCGAAGAAGCACT
>Ga0209710_1001643_pt1 | contig 16781 bp, 14 predicted proteins | sample ArcticOcean_MG_C_5_FD_187436 | JGI IMG/M metagenome (GOLD analysis project Ga0209710, IMG submission 187436) | Marine microbial communities from western Arctic Ocean - ArcticOcean_MG_CB4_138 (SPAdes) (version 2) | ecosystem: Environmental > Aquatic > Marine > Oceanic | place: Arctic Ocean...
GCACTGTCTTGTGTCGCTTGATAAGATTGTAAATTTGAGATACTAGATACATTGGTAGAAATGTCGTTTGCATTTATTACTATTCCAGAGATATCTTGATCTCCTGTGTTTGTGCCAGAAGTGTTGCTAATAGTAGTTGCTTGTTCACTTGTAACACCTGGTTTAGCTGTGTTTGCTGCGACAGCACTATTTGCTGATACCAAGGCTTCTGTATAGTATATGTTAGTTCCTTCAGGGATATCAGTCGTTGTCAATGTTATTGCGCCATCTACTTGACTAACCCCATTCACAGATGTTGTTAAGCCATCTGCACCCGCAGGGCCTTCAAGTTGTGCCCAAGCGGCACCATCATAAAAATAAAAACCAGTGGTTTCATCGGTTTGAAAGATCATCAGTCCGGTTGCTGGAGATGCAATGGCATCACGCTGGGTTTCTGTAAGTCTTGGAATTAAAATTCCGCCTTCTGTTGAAGTCACATCCAAGGCGGCAGAAGCTTCTGGTGTATTGGTGTTAATTCCTACCTGAGCAAATGCCGTTAAATTAACAGCAATAAATGCTATAAAAATAATTGATTTTAATATCGTTTTCATTTTTGGTTAGTTTTTAATAATTTTAAAAGTATTAGTTTGTTGGTTGGTTAGTTTTGTAACATTGATAAAATAAACACCACTGGGAAATGAATTCATATCAATGCGTTTCGCTCTAGTTTCAAATAGTTTTGCTCCTGTCACAGAATACAATACAGCCTTCAGTTCGCCCTCATATTTTAGCGCTACATGTGATTGTACCGGATTTGGAAATACTCCTATTTCAAAAGTAGAAGTTATCGGCTTGATGGTTAGTGTCCCACTGGTTGCTGCCGTGATCTCTCCAAGGGTTACATCCGCTAGGGTTTCTCCTATTACTAAATTCTCGGTTGCGTTAACAGATCCTGAATGCTCAATCCATTCAGAAGCGCTGCTGTCTGGTCTTGAGAATGCAGCAAGTGCTGCCTCTGTATTGCCATTCAACTCAGTATCCTCATAACGGACTTCGATAGTTCCAGAGAAGTTTGGCTGCGGAATTGAGAACGCATACACCTTACTAATGCTTTCTTCCGTTCCGGGAGTGGCTGCCACACTACTTTTACTAAACACAGTTTCTGAAATAGTGAAATTAGACGTGGGCGATAAATGCATTCCTCCGATATTTAGTTGACTGCCACTTCCGATGGTTACAGAAGACCCACTAGAAACTGACAACAGTGGGGTTTGTGCGAATAAGCTGGAGGACACTGCAATTATTAATACTGTAATTTTTTTCATGATTATAATTAAATTGGTTTCAGAATGCAAAATTAGAAGTTGTTTAGTTATTTGTTTTATATTTTAAACACAAATGACTCCTATAAAGCAGTTTTTATTATCTTAAAATGTAAAAAATGGTGTACATTAGTTTCTTTTATGTACTAAATGACGTTTTCACTTTATTTTTTTGTTATATTGTTTTTGTTCATCATGACTTACCGCTTGATGCGTTCAAGGACTGCTCACAACAAAATCTATTTGTCTTTTTTCATAGGGCATGTCACGCTGAATTTTTTGATATGTTTTTTAGGACTTCTGTTGTTCATGAAACTAGTTGTGTTTCCAGGAATGATGCCTATTTTACTTAAACAGTTAAGCTTGATATTGCTATTACTGTTTTCAAAAGCTATTTTTTTAAAGACACCTCCAAAAGTGCCAAAAGGAATTATCTTTATTTTTTTAACAAGTCTTGCGCTTTTTGTTTGTAATTTCTTGGGGTATCGGTTTTTGCCGCCAGTGCCTTTAATAATAAACCCTGGTAATAATACGAGTTCGCTTACCATCCTGTATAGAGATGCCGCCGTTTTCACTTATTTTTCCAGCGTAATTATAGGGGCCTTGTTAGCGTATGATTTACGGGCTGCAATGAAGCGCTTTAAGGAGCAAACAAATCAATCAAAGGCTTTTGTAAGGTATTTCACTTTCTACGTTTCAATTATACTATTTAACCTCTTATTTTTAATTAGTTCACAAAATTATTTTAATAAGCATATTAGTGCTGCAACGCTCACGACTTTAAGTCGAATGCTATTAATGGTTGAGTTTTTATTTCCTTTTATAATTCCTGGCTTTTTAATTAGCATTACAAAACTTAATTTCTCTAAGCTGGTGGGTTCTGGTTTAGCTCAGGAAAATGAAGCCTTAAACCACTTAACACAAGTAATAACGTCTCAAAAATTATTTTTAGAACCCGATTTTTCATTAGCAAAAATGCAGTTCCACTCAAACGTAAGTGCTGACACTATTAGAAATGCTATCAAAGCATCCCATTTCAAGAACTTTAAAGCATTTTTAAATCACCATCGTATAAGGCATGCTGTGGAACTTATTGATGGGGGTTATTTAAACAAGCACACTATAAATTCGCTTTCTGTTGATGCGGGCTTTAGTGCACCCCAGACATTCTTTAGGGTATTTAAAGAACAAAAAAAACAAACGCCTTTAGCCTATAGCACTCAGAAAGGGTAAGGGTTTACTTTGAGTAGTGCTTGTATTTAAGACAGAACAATATTTTTATAAAAAATAAGCGGCACCTTTCTGTGAAGCTTTAAACGTAAACTCTTCATATTTGCACTATCTTACATCAAACGCCTAAGATTAATTGGGTAAATAGCCGAAGCGTATGCAGCAAACTACAAACACACTGTTGCGCTGTTTTTGAACCAATATCTAAAATTAGTGGAATCCTTATTCTAAATAAACCTCTTTGATTCGTCGATCATTTTTGTTTTGCCTAAACCTTAAAACAGGACTTTTGGACTTCGCATACATCATTAGAATTTCATCTATACGTGCTACGGAGAGTCTTAACTTTTTAACGCGAGATTCATACGATAAATTAGGCTCAAAGAAATATAAAATTGAGGGAAAGTCTACAGCCCTTGGGTATTCTTTTAATAGCTGTTCCAAAATACTAAAATCTGCAGCGCTCAACTCCTTTTGTATTTTATTTGAATTTGTTAAAATAAGGCTATAGTTACTTTTAGTCTTTGTTTTTAAATAAACCGCAAGGAAAATCACCAATAATAAGATTAGAAAAACAAAGTAGCGTCCGTATTGCGTTTCGATCTTATATAACTGATCTTCATTTACAGCACTCCCCAATAATTCTGAGGGGGTCAGGAAAATAAACCGAGAGGCTTTAGAATGATGTATCCGTTTTGAAAACATAAAAAGATTAGTTGTGGGATTGAAATCAAAAAACTCAATTTTATCTAAAAGAAGTGCATTCACATTGGTAAATTCTTTGAAAACATTGTTATTAGTATCACACCAAAACACCCTCCCATTAAAGATCATAAGAGTTCCTCCATCGTAGGAGCCCTTTACTGTAGAGGTTGAGAAAATTTCCTTAGGAATAGCCGTATTTAATCTCCCGAGGTACGTCCAAAAATGAGTCTTCAAATCTAATCTCCAAAAATCCTCCAAAAAATTAGAATTCAATTCAAGTTGCTCATTAACCCGTTTGTTCGTTCCACCTGCTACATATAAAAAGGAGTCCTTTACTTGACCTATTATGCCTTGTCTCGGAGAAGGGAATTTTGAATTTGGATGGAAAAAAAACTCACTCCATTCCTGATTTAGTGTATTAAAAAAAGTAAGGTTAGCGTTCTCGTTAAACAAGCCATAACCCCCATAAGAAAATATTTTATTTTCAAAAGAAAAGTCATAAGATCTATACTTGTTTCGATGCTCAAAAGACTGATCGAGACGCTCAAAAGAACGGTCTTTAAACTTGTATAAAACACCTCCACCTTTGGATAATAAAATAGTTTCGTTGGGGCGATTAATCACATTAAAATTAAAATGAGGCCATTCCATCTGATGTGCCCATTTTTCGTAAGATTTTCCGTTTTTAGTAACATATACAGAATCCGAATCAACGGTGTAAAAAAGTTCTTTGGCGTGAAAACTAAAAAAAGAGTCCTTGGAAAATTCCGGAAAAGAACCACTAAAAATAGTTAAAAAAAATAGTTGTATTACGAGCATCATAAATACAGGATATATCGTGTAATGTACTAAAAAAAATAAAAATACAACTAATCCAACTTACCTTTATGGTATTCCTAACGTTTTTTAGTGATGGGCGAGCTGAGGAAAAAATTTATTACAAAACAATTAGAATTAAAGAAAATGAAAAACTTACTATTGACAGCAATTGCAACTGTAGGGTTTGCATTAATTTCAAACGGACAAACGGTCCCTAATAATGTTCCTACGAACGGACTTATAGGTTGGTATCCTTTCGATGGTAATGCGAATGATGAAAGCACCAACGGAAATAATGGAATAATAAATGGTGCAACTTTAACAGCCGATAGGTTTGGAGATAATGAAAAGGCGTATGAGTTTAATGGTCCAGATACATTCATAACCCTACCAAATGACTTTTTTAATGGAACCCAAAATGGTCTATATTCAATTAATTTGTGGGCAAAACATAATTCAACAAACAAGAACTCGGTATTATTTTATAAAGGAGGATCTTGGAAAGAATCATCTATTAATCTATTATCTAATGGCAAAATCCATTATGGTTATAAAGAATCAAACACCAATTCTACGATACAGATTTTAGAATCAAACACAGTACTCGATTCAAACAAATGGTATAACATTTGTATAACAGCAGCAAATGGAGAAGTTAAATTATATATAAACGGGATTCTTGAATCACAATTACAAACAAATTACGTTGTAGATTGGTCTACTTCAATCAACACCTCTTGTGCTGGAGTGGGTACGCATTTTGGGAAAAACTACAATAACTGCTCGACTAACAACGGTAACTATGGAATTATTGATGATTTTGGAATATGGAACCGATCTTTAACACAAGAGGAAATTTCAGACTTATATAATGGCAATGAAACAGTTTGTGTGCCTGAATATATTCCAACCAATGGTTTAATAGGTTTTTGGCCATTCTGTGGCAATGCTAACGATGAGAGTGGTAATAATTTAGATGGTACTATTATTGGAAGTACAGAATTGACCAATGATCGCTTTGATCAAACAAATTCTGCCTATGATTTTGATTATGCAAATGCTTCCTTTGGACAACAAAACGATGAAATCTACATACCATATGACGATATATTAAATGTAAATAATATAACTGCCTCTGTTTGGGTATATCCAAGACAATATTTTTGGAGTGGTGACTCTGGAACGGCAAATACTGTTGTCTTGACTCGTTGGGAAAATGGTACATCTAATCCAAGTGGCACAGCCTGGAGAATAGTTTACGATTCTTCAAGTGTCCTAGGAGCTATTTCAAACGGTACTTCCAGCAGAGTAGCAGAAGATAATAATCCATTAACTTTAAATAATTGGAACCATATAGTAATGACCTATAATTCAGAGAGTATAAAACTATATATAAATGGAGTTCTAAAAGCAACAACAACAAGCCCTGGAGTAATGAACACAGCCAGTACATCAGGCATCTCTATTGGTGAAGCAGCCCAATACAACGGCTATTGGCATCCTACAGACGGTATAATTGATGATATCGGTATTTGGGACAGAGCCTTAACAGCGCAAGAAATAACGAACTTATATAATGGCACTTCACTGACAACTAAAGAACTCTATGAAAATGACCTATTTGAAATGTATCCAAATCCGGTTAAAAATTATTTAAATTTAAAGACTAAAAGTAATCTTATAGGTTCGAAATACATTTTTTACAATAGCCTTGGTGCTATTGTTCTTTCTGGTAAAATTAAATCAGAATTAAATCTGATTGATATGAATTATTTGTCCGAGGGTCTTTATTTTTTAAAAATCGAAAATAACTACCATATTACTTATAAAATAATTAAAAATTAAAATTGTAACCTACCAGGAAACACAAAAAGAATATAAAAATAGTTGTACAAAGAGCAGTATAAATGCAGGATATAGAGATGTACTAAAGAAAAACTAATCCAAGTTATATTTACGAACTGACTTAAAAAATTTTAATATGAAAAAAATAATGGTATTACTTAGCATTTCACCTGATCTTGTTAAGTAAAAGAGTTTATATCTTGAGCGTTTCTTCTAACCAAAATAGCTCTGATCTAAAATTTATAAAAAAATAACTCAATTGAAAAAGGAGATTTAATTTTAGTAAAAAAACCTCAACATACTTAAAATTTAAGAGTTGAGGTTTTTATTCTTAAAATTAAACCTTAAAAGTATCCGCAACAGTCTTCTTTATTTTTCTATTCAATGACTTTAAAGCGTTGCAACTGGAGTGCTCTAGTACAATAATAACTAAATCATCTACTAAGTACTTTTGAAACGCTTTAGCAGCTCGATAGCTCATTTATACTGAATTCCCATTTTATCGAAGGAAATATTCCGCATAAAAAAAGGAGTACCAATTCCAATGAATTAATTCTCCGATTTAGGGACGCAAAAGGAATTATTTCATGATCCCTGAAAGCTCCGCTTTGAAAATAGCTCAAACAAAAAAACGCGCAAGTAAGCTTGGCGTTTTTTCTTAATTGCACTATTTATTTGTGACCCAGAAGGGATTCGAACCCCCAACCGTCAGAGCCGAAATCTGATATTCTATCCAGTTGAACTACTGGGCCTATTGTTCTTTAAAAAATTTAATTCATTAATTGCTTCTTCACTACAGTTGAAATGATTTTTCCGTCTGCCTTTCCTGACAATTCAGTGGACACCATTCCCATTACTGCACCCATATCCTTCATTCCGGAAGCACCAAGTTGTGCAATTGTTTTAAGTACTACCTTTTCTATTTCTTCTTCAGATAAAGCTTCTGGTAAAAATTGTTCTAAGACAGCAATTTCTGCCAATTCAGGCTCCGCTAAGTCTTGTCTGTTTTGCTGTATAAAAATTGCAGCACTGTCTTTTCTTTGCTTTACTTGTTTCTGAATAATTTTCAACTCCTGCTCCTCCGTAAGCTCTTCTTGAACACCGGTTGCCGTTTTTGCCAGCAAAAAAGCCGCCTTTACCGCCCTTAGCGCTTGTAAAGCAATGGTATCTTTTGCCTTCATCGCTTCCTTTATTTTACCCATTACCTGTATCTGCAAACTCATATTTTCTCTTTAATAGTGCGCTGTTCCTTGATGCTATCTTTAGTAGAAATACTTCGGGCCGCTTTTCAAAAACCAAAGATACAAATACCTCTTTTAATTTTTTACTTTTTTTAAGTACAATACATATTTATTATAGTCAATCACAGCTTTCCCTTGCTGTAAGATGTCTGCTCCAATAATCCCAGCAACCTCTTTTGCCTTGTGCTGCGTTAAGGCAGTATTTACATGAGACAAGTCAAAAAGCACCAAATGCAAGGTATGTGTTTCCCAATCTCCAATTTTTAGATGGTTGTTTTTAGAAAGCTGTGTCTCCATTCCCACCGCACCAGCACCGGCGGCCTTTGTTTCACTTGCTTCTGCAATTAAATTAAAAGCGGCAATAGCATCTATGCCTACACAAGAATTTGAAGCCCCGGTATCTAGTATAAAACGCCCCTTTATTCCATTAATTTTTGCTTGTACTTCTAAATGGTTGGTCGCTATTTTTTTTAAAGGAATCCTAATGTATTTTTTTTTCTTTAAAATTTTCTTTAAACGTTTCATAGTAGTTTTTCGAGCCTCAAAAATACAACTTATAACCTGCAAGCAGCACTAGCGCGCTAAGATTTCCTTGAGCTTTTTTTTGTACACCGTAAACTCTTTCACATTATGATGTGTTGCCCCCCTAATTTCTATGTGCTGATTTTTAATTCCTTTGCTTTTTACTGCAAATAGTTTAGACTGCTCACAAGAAGTAATTTTATCGCTATCTCCATGAAAAATACTTATTGGTGCACTGACTTTAGAAATATCTTGGTCTGTTCTAAAAGCATACTTCAAAAAAAAAGTAGGTATGTACTTCCCATAGTATTGCACTGCTTTTTGGAAATTAACAAATGGTGCTTCCAAAACTAGCTCTTTGGGCGCATTCAAAGCAGCAATTCTTGAGGCAAAAGTGCATCCTAAAGAAAATCCGTACACCACGATATCCGCTTCTTTGTACTGTCTTTTTAAATACTCATAAACTACCAATCCATCCGTGTATAAAGCTTCCTCTTGAAAGCTACCAGTACTTTTACCATAGCTCCGATAATCAAAAACCAACACCTCATAATTGTATGCTAACAAGTAAGAAACGCGCGATCCCCACTTCCTTAAATTTCCCTTATTCCCATGACAAAATAAAATAACACCTTTTGGAGCAGGCAGTTTAAAGTGCAATGCATTCACTTCAGTAATGCCCGATGTTTTTATAAAAACCTCTTCAAATGTATCTGAAAATTGATACTGATAATCTTTCGCAGTTCTTTTACCAGTCAAAAAAATAAATTTTTCTTGCAGAAAATAAAGTGCTCCTAAAAGGAGCATAAGCGCGCTAAAAAAAAGAAAAAAATACATCATGATTTGCAGTAATACACAAAACTACTCATTTTTAACGGTTCTAAATAACAATTTTAACAAGACTACATTTGATTGTAAATTTATTTTCCATTAAATTTAAGATATCAAAAACTGAAACTATGAACACCCCTAAAAGACTAGAAGCTGCTCTTATCAAATTATACCATGCATTTCATGCAAACACATTAAACCCTGAAGACTGCACCGCCTGTGCGGTTGGAAATATCTTAGATAATTATGATAGTTGGAAACATCTTTCCGACGCACATGGCTCGCTTGAACTAAGTTATGTAGGAACGGTACATCAACGGCTGGGACGTCGTTTTAATGGCTATTTGCCCTCAGAAATACTGGCAGTAGAAAAAAAATTTTTAGAAGCCTGTGGTTTTAAAACACCCCTTTGTCATTACAATCAAAAACCACAAAACCCAAGAGACAAAGAGCGCTTATTTAATGGTTTGTGTGCCGTTGTTGCCCTCCTATGTAAATTAGATAAGGTACCCAATGTCATGGACTACTCAAAATTATTTGAATACGAACATGGTGAAGCCACATATCCATTAGAAGCGGTCCTCTATTAATCCTTCCCAATTATTTAAAGTTCCTCTTAAAATAAAGGTATAAAAAAACCGATTCATTTCCGAATCGGTTTTTTTATACCTTAGCATTTCACTCTTTGGTTATCGCTAGAGCCCATACAGGGTTTATCCTCCAAAGTCGTCAAAACGAATATTTTCGTCTGCTAAACCAAAATCTTCACCCATTTTTTGAACTGCATTGTTCATTAAAGGAGGTCCACAGAAATACAATTCAATGTCTTCTGGTGATTCGTGGTGGTCTAAATAATTTTCAATTACAGAATTGTGGATAAATCCTACAAAACCATCTCCAGTTTCATCATTGATATCTTTCTTTACGGTCCATTTATCAGCCTCTAAAGGATCTGATAAAGCAATGTAAAATTTAAAGTTTGGAAAATCTTTTTCTAAAGCTCTAAAGTGCTCCAAGTAAAACAATTCTGCTTTTGAACGGCCTCCATACCAGTAACTTACTTTTCTACCTGTTTTTAAGGTTCTAAATAAGTGGTATAAGTGAGAACGCATTGGCGCCATACCTGCTCCACCTCCAACATACAGCATTTCTGCCTCGGACTCATTGATAAAGAATTCTCCGTAAGGACCCGAAATAACACATTTATCACCTTTCTTTAACCCAAAGATATAAGAAGATGCCACTCCTGGATTTACATCCATCCACCCACCTTTTGCTCTATCAAAAGGAGGCGTAGCAATACGTACATTTAACATAATCTCTCTCCCTTCCGCTGGATACGAAGCCATAGAATACGCTCTTTCTATCGTTTCCTTATTTTTCATTACCAAAGGCCTCAATTTAAACTTGTCCCATTCCGCCTTAAATTTATCCGGAGTTTCGTGTTCTTCAGGGTGCGCTGTAATGTCCATATCTGCAAACTTAACCTCACAAGGTGGTATTTCAATTTGAATATATCCACCTGCTTTATAGCCCATATCTGCAGGAATTTCTACCACAAATTCCTTTATAAAAGACGCAACATTGTAATTTCTTACCACTACTGCATCCCATTTCTTGATTCCAAAAACCTCTTCAGGAATCGAAATATTCATGTTTTGCTTCACCTTCACTTGACACGCTAAACGTGCTCCACTTTTCAGTTCCTTTCTAGAAAAATGTGGAATTTCCGTTGGCAATGCTTCACCACCACCTTCGTTGACGTGACATTCACATTGTATACACGTACCACCTCCACCACAGGCAGAAGGCAAGAAAATTTTATTACCTCCTAACGTAGTCAATAAAGAATCTCCTGAAGCCACCTCTATTTCTCTTTCACCATTGATCATGATGGTTACCGGACCAGACGGTGATAATTTTTGTTTCACAAACAATAAAAGACTTACCAATAACAATGTTATCAATAAAAAGGCTCCAACTGTTGCTATAATTGTTCCTGACGTTCCTGCTGCTAAGATCATATTAATATATAGTTTTAGTGTTTTTTGCTAATTCCTTTTTTTCTTCTTTTTCCTGAACCGATTCAGAAGTCACTTCAACTTCTTTCGCAGGGGCTGCTTCCTCATCTCCACCGGTTAACATACCGCCAAAACTCATAAAGCCAATTGCCATTAAACCTGTAATAATAAAAGTAATTCCTAATCCTCTTAATGCTGGAGGGACACTTGAATATCTGATTTTTTCACGAATGGCTGCAATCGCTAAAATTGCTAAAAACCAACCGATCCCTGAACCCACACCGTACGTTAATGCCAGTCCTAATGTAGGTATTTCACGAGATTGCATAAATAAACTTCCTCCTAAAATAGCACAGTTTACCGCAATTAACGGTAAGAAAATACCCAACGAGTTGTACAAAGAAGGGGAGAATTTTTCAACAATTATTTCTACCAATTGTACCATGGTAGCAATGGTTGCGATGAACATAATAAAAGATAAAAAACTTAAATCAAACGCTTTATATTCTTCTCCTAACCAACCCAAAGCTCCTGGTTGCAGCAGGTATTGATCCAATAACCAATTTAAAGGCACTGTTACGGCTAATACAAAAATAACTGCCGCTCCTAAACCAACTGCAGTCGCAACTTTTTTAGATACCGCAAGGTAAGAACACATTCCTAAAAATGTTGCAAATACCATGTTGTCTATAAATATCGATTTGAAAAATAATTCTATATGTTCCATATTTTTTTAAATTTTAGTGGTTCGTATTTAGAAATTTACAGCAACTGCTTGCGCCAAATACTAATTTTAATTTTCTTCTATTAAGGATGTGTTTCTGCTGCGCTGAATCCAAATAAGAATTCCTACCACAATTAATGCCATTGGCGACAACAACATAAAACCATTGTTTTCATATCCTATTGCATACAAACCTGTCTTTTCTATGGGATCTCCTAAAACTGCAAATCCTAATAAAGTACCAGAACCTAATAATTCTCTAAAGAAACCAACTGCGATTAGAATTACACCGTAACCCACTGCGTTTCCAATACCATCTAAGAAAGACCTCCAAGGACCGTTTGCCAGCGCAAAAGCTTCAAAACGTCCCATTATAATACAATTTGTAATTATTAAGCCTACAAAAACAGAAAGGGTTTTACTAAGCTCATACGCAAATGCTTTCAACACCAAATCAACAATAATAACAAGAGTTGCTACTACAATAAGCTGTACGATGATTCTAATTTTTGAAGGTATAATGTTTCTCATTAAAGAGATGACTACATTTCCCAAGCCTAAAACAAAAAGTACAGAAATAGCCATTACAATAGAAGCTTTTAACTCTGCTGTAATTGCAAGCGCAGAACATATACCTAACACCTGTATGGTAATTGGATTGTTATCTGCTAATGGGTCTGTAAGTAATACTGTGTCTTTTTTTGATAAAAGTCCCATAAATTATTTTTTTAAATTTTTAAAATAAGGCACGTATAATGCTAAATCCTTCTTGATCATTGCAGAAACACCGTCACCAGTAATGGTTGCACCGGCAATTGCGTCTACTTCGTAATCTGTTTTGTCTTCGTTTACAGCGTCATTATTTCCTTTCTTTACAGTAATTCCTTTAAAAACTCCCGCTTCCGACATTAAATGTTCCCCGATAAAATCATCCATAAAATAACGTTGCTTTATGTTGGCTCCTAAACCAGGTGTTTCTCCTTTGTGATCGAAATAAGCACCTTGCACCACCATGTTTTTATCCATAGATATATAGCCCCAAATTGCATCCCACAAACCTTTTCCTCTGATGGGTGCAACATAAAATTTTTCGCCATCCTTTTCACCTACAAATAAAGGCAACTTTCTAACTTTACCGGCTTTTGCTTTTGTCTGCTCTTTCTTGACATCAATTAAATAAGCATCCTGACTTTCAGAAATATTATCGCCTTCTAAAACCAATTGTTTTTTAATGTATTTTTCAAATGCTTTACCTGCAATTTTTGTGGATACAAAATTTGCGCTTGACGCATCATTTTCATTGACGCCCATCGCATACAAAATATTTTGCTGCTTTTCTATTCTTTCATTTTCTTGGATTGCTGGCTTTAAAGACGTTGCTAAAAAGGCTAACAAAGATCCAACAACCAAGACCATTGCAACGGCAAAAATTATTGTGTAGCTATTACTATCTGTTCTCTTACTCATATTTAGGCAGTTTTAACTTTAATACGTTTTAATCTTTTCTTTACATTTCCTTGCACTACGTAGTGGTCTATTGTCGGTGCAAACACATTCATTAACAAAATTGCTAAAAACACCCCTTCTGGATATGCAGGGTTAAAGACACGAATCATAATGGATATAAATCCAATTAAGAAACCATAAATCCATTTCCCTTTATTTGTTTGTGAACCCGTTACTGGGTCTGTTGCCATAAAAACAGCTCCAAACGCCAAACCACCAATGGTTAAGTGTTCCCACCAAACGGTATTCATCAAGCCATAAAACTTACTCGACTCTGTAATAATATCTGCGGCAACTACTTGATTAAAAATCAATCCCATTACTGCAGCTCCTACAAATGCGGAAAGGATAATTCTCCAACTTGCAATTTTTGTGAAAATTAAAATTGCAGCGCCTATTAGGATTAAGAATGTAGAAGTTTCCCCTACAGATCCTGGTATGAATCCCATAAACTTATCAAATGTAGAATATATTACTTCTTGGTTTTGCGCATAACTACCTAAAATAGTTTCTCCTGAAATTGCATCGGCAGTTCCTGCTCGCTCTACAGCATCATACACCCAAACCTTATCTCCAGACATCCATGTTGGATACGCAAAAAATAAGAAAGCTCTAATGGTTAAAGCAGGGTTTAAAATATTCATTCCCGTTCCTCCAAATACTTCTTTACCGATAACCACCCCAAAAACAACCGCTACAGACAACATCCATAATGGCGTATCTACAGGAACAATTAAAGGCACTAGCATTCCGGTAACTAAATAGCCTTCTTCTACTTCATGCCCTTTAATTACAGCAAAAATAAATTCGACTAAAAGCCCTACCCCGTAAGAAACAATTACCAGTGGTAATACTTTTATAATTCCAATCCAGAGATTGTCAAACGTAAAAAAATTAGCGAGGACATCTGCTCTTAAAGAACCATCTATCGCTGCATAGTGCTGATATCCTGCATTGAACATTCCAAAAATCAAACAGGGTATTAAAGCCATGATTACAATGTTCATGGTCCGCTTTAAATCATCTGCTGCTTTTATATGAGTTCCTCCGTGAGTTACTTCATTCGGTAAATATAAAAACGTGTGGATTGCGTTAAACGCAGGTGCCATCTTAGTCCCTTTATATTTCTCTTTTAAATTGTGTAAATTATCTTTTAAGCTCATAATCTTATCCTAATTCTTCTCTCATTAAATCTAAACCTTCTCGAATTATCTTTTGATGAGGCTGCTTAGACACACACACAAATTCTGTCAAAGCAAAATCTTCTGGTGCTACTTCATATCCTCCTAAAGCTTCCATTTCATCTAAATCTTTATACATGAATGCCTTTAACAATTGCATTGGATAAATATCTAAAGGAAAGACCTCTTCATAAGACCCTGTTACTACAAAAGCTCTATGCTCACCATTTGTATTGGTGTTCAAATCGTATTTTTTATTTGGGCTTAACCATGAAAAGGTCAACGCCCTAGAAGTAGAAATCTTGTTAAAGATTGGTTTGTTCCAACCGAAAAACTCGTAATCGTTTCCTTCTGGAATCGCAGTGATCTGGTTGTCATAATACCCCAAAAACTCTGCCAGCTTTACTTCTTTCCCAGAAAGTACATTTCCACTGATGATTCGTGTATTGTCATCCTTCAAATTGTGCGCCGTTACATCTGCTATTGCTGCACCAGAAATGGCTGTTACATACTGCGGTGTACTAAATTGAGATCCTGTTAAGGCAATAGTTCTTGTTAAATTTAACTTCCCTGTTAGCAAAAGCTCTCCTATAACCAACACATCTTGAGGTGCGATTACCCAAACAACTTCTCCTTTATTAATAGGGTCTATGTGTGCAATTTGTGTTCCTACATTCCCTGATGGATGTGGCCCTGAAACTTGGTGTACTTCTATCCCTTTTAAATGCGCGAAAGGAGAAGTTCTATTTGCCCCAACTGATACGTGCACCAATCCTTCTGTTAATTTAGAAACAGCGGTTATTGCCGCTTGCAATGCTGCTTCCTTTCCCGCTAAAGTATATTCTAAATCGGCTGCTAAAGGAGCACTTGCATAGGCAGAAATAAAAATTGCTTTTGGTGCCTGATTCGGATTTGCAACAACATCATAAGGACGCTGTTTTACAAATGGCCAACAACCGGAAGCTAATAAATGATCTTTAACTTCTTCTGCCGACATTTCGTCTGCATTTTTAGTTCCAACATCTTTATAACTTTGCGTTGCATCTGCTGCAATTTTTACTGCTAATACCTTTCTTCTTGCTCCGCGTATTACCTCTGTAACTTTACCAGAAACCGGACTTGGAAATAAAATGCGCGCGTCACTTTTTGAATAAAAAAGTGTGTCTCCTGCTTTTACCTCTGCTCCTTCTTTGGCAACAAGTTTAGGTGTAATTCCGTGAAAATCTTCTGGCTTTACTGCGTAAATACTACTTTGAGAAACCACTGTAGTACTTTTTTCGGCAACGCCAACAAGCTTAATATCTAAGCCTTTTTTAATACGAATGTCTTTTGACATAGTAAATTGGAATGTTTAGTTATCTAAAAAAATCATGCAAATTTAAAGATTTTGTCAATGAAGAGTGATATAATTCGGACTTAATATTCCTGAAATAATCTTATTTATAGCTATTCTAAATAAGGGTGATTTATTAAATCGTTGTAGTACCTTTTCAAAAGCATCTCTGTAGCCAAAAACAGCATTCAAGTCTCTTGTCATTCATACTTAACACACTGAAATACCAGCTATTATTGCAACTATTTTTTTTGAAAAATAAAACCATGCCCTAAAAATTATTCCTAATTACAATTAAAATAGTGATTACTTTCACCTCGTAAAACAAACTATTTAGGAGAGCTAATTTCCCAAATAAAAGAAGCGCAACTCGTCTTCTAAAGGACAGTTAAAATTTTACTATTTTTGAAGTATCCGTTTCATCAACATATGCAAAAAAAAACTATTTGGGTTCTATTATTTGTTTTGGCTTCTTTGAATGCGCAGCAAATAAAAACCATTCAACTAAGACCGCTTGGAGAAAACAACTTCTCTGCCATTGTTCCTTTAGGCAGTATTTTAAAATTATCTTTTGATGATTTAGATGCCGATAGCAAGGAATACAAATATAAAATAGAACACAAAACACATGACTGGAAACCAAGCAGGCTACTTTCCAGTCAGTTTGTCAATGGTTTTGACCAGAACACCATTATAAATGTAACGAATTCCTTCAACACATTGCAAAGTTACACGCATTATGAGGTGAAAATCCCAAATATAAATACCGTCATTACCAAAAGTGGGAATTATCTTGTATCCGTTTTAGATGCCTATGATGCCGTTGTTTTCACAAGAAGGTTTGTGCTCTATGAAAATGCTACTACGGTTCCAGTATCTGTGATTCGAAGTAGAAATATAAAAACAATGGATACGCAACAAACAATTCAATTTTCTGTAAATCACCCAGGAATTCGAATAAATAATCCCAGACAAGAAATACATGTTACCCTTCTAAAAAACAATAACTGGAATGAGAGCATCCACGATGTACAGCCCACTTTTTTTAAACAAAATCAACTTCTATACACGTACACGAATAAAACAAATTTTTGGGGTGGCAATGAATACTTAAATTTTGATAGTAAAATTCTCAGAAATAAAAGTTTAAATATTGTAAAAATAACAAAAAAGGAGGTCTACAACCATTACTTATACCCTTTTACATTCAATGCATATAGAGACTACACCTACAACCCAGATATTAATGGCCAATTCGCAGTGCGAACATTAGAAGGAAATGACAATAGTACGGAAGCCGACTATGCTTTAATGCATTTTTCTTTACAAGTAGATGAAATGTTCAAAGAAAAGGAAGTGTATGTTTATGGCGCCTTCAACAACTTCTCTATTGGAAAAAAAAACAGCATGAATTATAATCCGAAAAATCAAACATACCACGCAAGTATTTTATTAAAACAAGGTTTCTACAACTATACTTTTGCCACACGCGGTGAAGATGGTCTTGCAAATACAACTAAAA
>Ga0209710_1001646_pt1 | contig 16754 bp, 17 predicted proteins | sample ArcticOcean_MG_C_5_FD_187436 | JGI IMG/M metagenome (GOLD analysis project Ga0209710, IMG submission 187436) | Marine microbial communities from western Arctic Ocean - ArcticOcean_MG_CB4_138 (SPAdes) (version 2) | ecosystem: Environmental > Aquatic > Marine > Oceanic | place: Arctic Ocean...
CTATGGGTAATTGCTATAAAAGATATTAAAAAAGGAGAAGAAATAACTGCCGATTACGGATTTGGTTATGACGAGGATTATAAACAGTTTCCATGTAAATGCCGTTCAAAAAACTGTTGTGGCTACATTGTTCGAGCTGAATCAAGATGGCGGATTAATAAAAAATTCAGTATTAATCAACAAAAATCTAATAAATAACTTTTTCTAAAAACAATCCTTCAGCAGGTGCTGGTGGTGCACAAAGTGTTCTTTTTTTTGATTTAAAAACTTGATCAAACTTTTTTAAATCCCATTTTTTTTCAGCTAAATATTTTAAACAGCCAACCATTGATCTAACTTGCTGTTGTAAAAATGATTGAGATTTGAATTTTATTTCAATTCTTCCATGGATCAATTTTATCTTAATTGATTTCATGGTTCGAATTGGATTTTTAGCATTACAACTTGAAGATCTAAATGTTGAAAAATCTTTAGTACCTAAAAGTTTTTTTGCACCATTTTTCATTAAAGATACATCCAATTTATTAATTATGTGCCATCCTCTTCCTTTTTCTATTGATGGCTTACTCAATCGATTAAAGATAACATATTTATAAATTCTTTGCTTTGCAGAAAATCTAGCATGAAAGTTTAAATTTTTCTTTTTTATACTTGTAATAGAAATGTACGCATCATTTACAAAGTGATTTATAGATTTTAAAAATTTATCAATATTTTGAATCTTTTTTTTACAGTCAAAATGTGCCGACTGTTCTAAGGCATGAACCCCTGCGTCCGTTCTACCCGATCCAACTAGGGATACTTTTTCTTTTAAAAGTGTAGATAGTTTTACTTGAATTAATTTTTGGATTGATTTTCCTTTAGATTGAATTTGCCAGCCAATAAAATTGGTTCCAACGTATTCAATTAGAATTTGATATCTATGCATTATTTAAGTTTGCACCTCTTTTAATCCGTGATCCGAGCATAAATTCACTAATATTTTGAGGTCTTTTTCCTTGCCTTTGAATTTCTAAAACTTTTATTGATTTTTTATTACCACAACTAATCTCTAAATAGTCGTCCAATACACCTCCAACTTCACCACTGCCAAATGATAAATTTGCCTTTAAAATTTTGTATCTCTCGCCCTTGTAAATAAAAAAAGCACCTGGGCTTGGGTATAATCCGTTTATTTTACCAATAATATTTTCTGCAGTCTCATTCCAATTGATTTGACCTTCATTTTTTTCTATTTTTGCAGCATAACTTGCTTGGCTGTGATCTTGTTCTTTAAAATTTATTTGATCCTCTAAAATCTCATCAATATTATCTAGTATCTTTTCTGCTGCTATTGCTGATAGTTTTTCAGAAATTGTTTCTGCATTGTCATTGTTCAAAATTTCTATCTTATAAGAATTACAAACAGGTCCAGTATCTAATTTTTCAGCTATTTTCATAATACTAACACCTGTTTCCTTTTCTAAATTCATAATTGATCTTTGAATAGGCGCGGCACCTCTCCATTTCGGAAGTAGTGAGGCGTGAATATTAATGAACCCCTTTTTAACTAAACTTAAATATTCTTTTGGAATAATTTGTCCATACGCAACTACAATTGCTATATCGGCATCTAATTCTTTTAAATAACTATATTCTTGCTTATTATCTTTTAATGAACTTGGTGTTCTGTAATCTATTTTAAGAGTTTCAGAAATTCCTTGAACAGGAGATTTATTAATCTTTTGTCCTCTTTGTGATTTTTGAGGGGGTTGTGTGTATACTACTGATACTTGGTAACCATTTTGGTATAATGATTTTAATATAGGTACAGCAAATAATGGAGTTCCCATAAAGATGATTTTTTTTAACATTTTCTATAGAATTTCTCTACTGACTTTAATTTTAGAAAGCTTTTTTATAATCATTGACTTTTTTAATTTTGATAAATAATCAATAAATAGAATTCCTTCTAAATGATCCATTTCATGCTGAATGCATGTTGCCAATAATCCTTCAGCTTTCAATAATCTTTTTTTTCCATTATAATCTAAATATTCTACTTCGCATGTGTTTGGCCTTTCTATTTCAGCAAATTGATCTGGTACAGATAAACAGCCCTCTTCATAAGTTGCCTTTTTAGAATTTTTTTTTTTTATTATCGGATTGACAAAATACATTGGTTCTTTTTTATTTTTATCTGTACCGATATCCATAACAATAATTCTTTTGGGAACTCCAATTTGAATTGCAGCGAGACCAATTCCAGGCGCTGCATACATAGTATCGAGCATATCATTCATAAGTAGTTTTTCTTCATCACCAACTTTCTCTACTGGATCCGATATTTTTCGTAATAACTTATTGGGCTCTGTTAAAATAGTTTTAACTGACATAATTACAGATTATTTTATTATAATTTTTAAACTTTTAAAGGAAGAATTTTAAGTAAAATTTTATTTCTAAGAGGATCTATATCTAGCTGATTTAGAGTGCTAATGATAAAATACATTGTTTCTGGGTCAATATCTCTCAGATTATCTTGACCTATAACCTCAACTATTCTTAAAAGTGCATTACCCATATCGTTATTTCTAATAAATTCTTGGATATCACTAGGTACCTGTGAATCATTTATTGAGTAAAGTTTATTATATTTTTCAGAAACTTTAACTTCATCAGACTTAAGTGCTTCAACCAAAATTACATCATTCATTGAAAAATAATATTTTTTATCTTTTTTTATCTTTTTTAGAAAATCATTTATGTCTTTTTGAATATTTTTATATGAAGCATCTTCTTTAAAATAATTAATCAATTTTGACTGATGTAAAATTTTATTATTTATTTTAATATTTTTTGATGCAATCTCAAGTTTGTTATATTTATCAAAAAATCTTGTGTAATTTGAGGGAATTTCATCCTCATTAATTTCATCAAAAATGCTTCTCATTTCTTGATCAAAAGCATTTCCAATTCCGTCGTTAATAAAGGAATTTTTTAAAGCATTCATAAGTTCAAGTTTTTTATCCGTTTCAGTAGTAATTAAAATTCCCTGGTATATGAGGGCTCTTGCCTCAATGGTGGAAATCAGTTTTGAAGATTCTTTAATATTTAAAAGCTGATTAATATTGAACGGAAATCTTTTATAAAGTTTATACAATTCTTTTTCTGAATAATTTTTTTCATGAGTTGCTTTTTCTATTGTGGAAATTTTTACTAAATCTGTAAGTTCTACATCTTTAATATTTCCTAATAGATTTGAAGTTGATAAGTATTTCCATATTTTTTTTGAAGTCGTATTTTTGGGTTCAAACTTAAATTTTGGGTTCACTCTATGGGAAAGATGAAAGTCTAAAATTGTTTCTTCAGAAATTTTTATATTTGGGCTTTCATCATATCCCATTAAGTATTCGATTTTTTTTTCATAAAATTTATCTTTAAAACCTAATTCTTTTTTTAAATCCAAAAGCAATTGAGCTTCTTCTCTTTTATTATTATAAATTAAACAATAAATATTAAATTTAGATAAATAGTCATCATTGATGGGGCCTTTAATCTTAGCAAATATTTCACAAGATTTTTTTACTTCAGATCTAGACAAATACTCATCAACTAAATATTTTGTTAACTTTGGGTTATCATTTACTATTTGATTATTTAATAAATAATTTTCAATTAATTTTAGATCAGAATTTTTTATTAACCAATTAGACTTAATTTCAAGAAACTGCTCTTTAGTAATATTTTTTTTAGGATAATAAGAATTGGTTAACAATAATATATCTAATATTTCAGATGCATCTTTTGATAGATTAATCTTATTTATATTTTCAACTAATTTTAAAATTTTACCGCCATCAGAATTACTCCACATATCAATGGTAAGTCCATTTTCAGCTGGATCATAAAGACCTACTATTTTGATTTCTTTTGATGTTAATGTTTGATCTTGCTCTATGCCTAAGGAATCTTTTTTTTGAGATTGCATTTCATAAATTGAGTTTTCTGGAATGCTTTCTTCTGTTGAGCTCTTATCACTTATATTTTCATTTAGAGTTTTTTTTCCATCAATACTCCAGATATCAATGGGATCTTCTGCCTGAGTGCTAAATCCTAGAATTAAAAAAATTAATATGATTGATAAATGTTTTTTATTTAACAATTTTAAGATTGTCATTTGGAATAAATTTTTTTATTTCTTTGTTAGGGGATGGAAAATCAATTTTATTTAATAATACAATTATAGCAAATATAACTAAAAACCCTAATAGTGTTTTAATGAACAGCATTAAAGGTCTAAAAGTCTTAGCTCTACTTGTGTTTCTTGAAAATTCCATATATTCTGTAATAATTTCAAATTAAGACATATTTATGTTTTTTCAATAAAGAAACTTATGAATTCAAAAAAAAACCTCGTTTTTTTAGGCATGATGGGTTCTGGCAAATCATCAATTGGTCATTTAGTTTCAAAAAAACTAAAGCTCAAATTTGTTGATATAGACCATGTAATTGAAGATAAAATAAAAATGAAAATAACTGATATATTTAATAAAAAAGGAGAAGATTATTTTAGAAATCTTGAAGAAGAAATTACTATAAATTCTCTAAAAAATAATGTTGGAGTAATTTCTCTCGGTGGTGGTGCTTTTATTAACAAAATTATTAGAGAAGAGGTATTAACTAATCATCACTCGTTTTGGCTAAACTGGAGTGCCCAAATTTTACTTAAAAGAATTAAAGACAGCAAAAAAAGACCTTTGGTCTTTAATTCAACAAACAAAGAACTTATGAATTTAATTAAAAAACGCTCTAAAGTATATTCAAAAGCAGAATTTAAAATAGATTGTGATAAACTAACAAAGTCTGAAATAGTAAAGACAATTATAAAAATTTATGAGCTTAATTAAATTACAAGTAAAGACTAAAAGTCAAGAATACCCAATCATCATTGGAAGTGGTGCCCTTAATAAATTTACAAAACTTTTAAATGAAAACTCCATAAGCTTTAATCAATGCTTAATTGTTATTGATAACAAAATACCCAAAAAAGCTATTAAAAAAATCTTGTCCTTCCTGCCAAAAAAACAAACAAAGATTCATTATTTCATAGCAAATGAAAAGAATAAGAATCAAAAAAATGTTGATAAGATTCTAACAATTCTTCTAAAGGGAAACTTTAATAGAAATGATTGCTTAATATCTGTTGGTGGTGGTATAACTGGTGATGTTTCGGGCTTTGCTGCAAGTGTTTTTAAAAGAGGTTTAAAATTTATTAACATTCCAACTACTTTACTCTCACAGGTGGACTCATCTATTGGTGGAAAAACAGGAATTAATACTAAATATGGAAAAAATCTGATTGGTTCTTTTTATCAACCAAATTTAGTTATATCGGATATTGATTTTTTAAAGACACTTCCAAAAAGAGAAATTATTTGTGGTTATGGTGAAATTTTTAAACATTCTTTAATTGCAAACAAAAGTTTTTTTTCATACCTGAGAGAAAATGGAACTAGAGTCTTAAACTTAGAAAGTCCCTTTATTGAAAAATCAATCTACCTAAGCTGTTCTATTAAAAAAAAGATTATTGAAGACGATGAAAATGAAAAAAATATAAGAAAAATTTTAAACTTTGGTCACACATTTGCTCATGCATTTGAGGCAACTCTTAATTATTCAAGAAAATTGAATCACGGTGAAGCTGTTATTTTGGGTTTAAAAATAGCTTCTAAATTTAGCTTATTGAATAAATTTTTAAGTATTAATGAATTTGAGAAAATTGAAAATCACATAAATTCACTAAATCTACCTAGTAATATTAATGATTTTTTTTCATATAATAATTTAAATAAAATTATAACTTTCATGAAAAAAGATAAAAAAAATAATACAAATCGAATTAATTTAGTTCTATTGAAAAAAATTGGTACTCCAATATATAATATTCAATATGATTATAAAAAAATATATTCATTCTTAAAAAAAGAATTAATTTAGTAAAATCTGTATTGAATGAATATGATTCTTTATTTCTGCATCTAAAATACTATAAATTTTTTTAGTTGCTTCTATTTTATTATATTTATCAAGTTCACTTGATTTAATTGATAATTTTATATGAAATTTACCTTCTTGGTGACTTTTGTGCTTTTTGTGTAAAAAACTTTTATCTTCTACTTTTATGTTTTCAATTAAAACTTTTGTTTCAAGTTTTTTTTTGATAATTGCAATTAACTTATTTATATTCATAAATACTATATTATTATATAGCATGAAAAATATTTGTGATTGGAATAATTGTTTTGAAATTGGTGAATTTAAAGCACCTATTGAAAAAGATAACAGTAAAAACTATAGATTACTCTGCTTAACACATGTTAAAGAGTTTAACAAAAATTGGAACTATTTTTCAGGCATGAATGATGATCAGGTATTTAATTTTTTAAAGTCTGATATGACGTGGCACAAACCAACCCAAAATTTTAGCTCATCAGACAACTTTTTTAAGGTTCTTTGGAACAATACTTTAAGGGATGAATTTGATAAAGCTAAACTGAAAAGTGAATTTAATCATATGCGTCAATTTAAATTTAATCACAATGATATTAAAGCCTTTGGAATATTGGGTATTTCTGTCGGACTTAAATGGGAAAAAATACAAGTTAAATTCAAAACTCTTGTCAAAAAATTTCACCCTGATATGAATTTAGGTAATAAAAAATATGAAGAAAAACTTAAATTAATTACTTTGGCTTACACACAATTAAAAAAAACTTATAGAGATAAAATTGACACCTAATTTAGATATACAACCAGACATCAAGATATCTTTAGATCAAACTTTTGGTATTAAGTCGGATATGGTAGTTCAAGCATTCTCAAAAAAAAGTGAGTATGTTCCTGAAATAGATAAGAATTATAAATTTGATAGAGATACAACACTTGCAATTATATCTGGTTTTGCTTTTAACAAGAGGGTATTAGTGCAGGGTTATCATGGGACGGGAAAATCAACACATATAGAACAAATAGCTGCAAGATTAAATTGGCCCTGCATAAGAGTAAACTTAGATAGCCACGTCAGCAGAATTGATTTAATTGGAAAAGATGCAATTATTGTAAAAGACGGAAAACAAATTACAGAGTTTAGAGAAGGTATCCTGCCTTGGTCTATTCAAAATCCTATTGCTTTAGTTTTTGATGAATATGACGCTGGAAGACCGGATGTAATGTTTGTTATTCAAAGAGTATTAGAAGCAGAAGGTAATTTTACACTTTTGGATAAAAACAAAGTAATAAAACAAAATAAGTTTTTTCGATTATTTGCTACTTCTAACACTGTAGGATTAGGAGACACTAGTGGGCTGTACCATGGAACACAGCAAATAAATCAAGGACAAATGGATAGATGGAATATAGTTACTTCATTGAATTATCTAGGTTTAGATAAAGAAATGGAAATTGTCCTATCGAAAAATAAAAATTTAAATAATGTTAAAGGTAAAGAAAAATTAGCTAATATGATTAAAGTGGCTACTTTAACCAGAAAAGGTTTTATAGCAGGTGATATATCTACAGTTATGAGCCCCAGAACTGTGTTGCATTGGGCAGAAAATGCAGAAATTTTCAAAGATACTGGCTATGCTTTCAGAGTTACGTTCTTAAATAAATGTGATGATATTGAAAAAAAAACTATAGCTGAATATTATCAAAGATGCTTTGGTGAGGAGCTACCAGAATCGATGATAAATATTCAGATTTAGATGAGCAATAAAGAAAGTGATTTTAAAGAACAATTCAAACAAGCTCTAATTTCTACTGCAAAAGTAATTTCTGATGATTATAAAGTTAACGTAAAAATACACGATAAAGATATACACTCAAAAAAAGTAGATTATTTTGATATAATTAATCTATCAAATAAAAATGATTTTGTTAGATTAAGAGCGGAAACAGATTCGGGAGCTTTGAAAAAAAAATTTTCTGACAAAAAAATTCTTAATATACACTTGCCTACTAATTCATCATGTAAATCTTTGTACAATATTGCAGAAAAAATTAGATATGAGGTTTTAGGTGGCAAAATGCTAAAAGGTGTAAAAAAAAACTTAAGTGAAAATTATCATCAAAAAATAAGCTTAAATCAAAATAACCAATTAAAAAATAAAAAAGATGTTCCAGTTACGGAGGCTTTTGAGCTATTTATGCTAAAAAAATTTTTTGCTCTAGAGCTTAATCCCTTAGCTATAAAAAAACTGAGCTTTTGGGAAAAAGATTTTAATTCATCTATTGAAGAGCACATGGAATTTTTAAATAAAAACTTGGAAAATCAAGAAGAGTATATCTCAAAATTTTCAAAAATTCTTGAAAGTATGAATGTTTTTAATTCTGATAATGAAGAAAATAAAGAAGAAGATAATAGTGAAAAAAGTGAACAGGAAAATAAATCTGAAAATAACGATAAAAATCAACCTGATGGTATAGAGGATGAAAATAAACAAGACGATACTCGAGACAGTTTGGATGCAGGTTTTGATGATAGTGATGACTTAATGAATGAACATTTAGAAGATTCGGATTCACTGAAGCAAAACACGGAAAGTATATTACAAAAAAAAAATATTGATAATATTGATCAAGAATATAAAATTTTTACAACTGAATTTGATGAAGTAGCAAAAGCGGAAACTTTAGAAAGTGTAGAGGAAACTCAAAAATTAAGAAAAAATTTGGATCAACAACTAGTTGGTTTCCAAGACCTAATAACGAAACTTGCAAATAAACTGCAAAGACAACTTTTAGCAAAACAAAACAGGTCGTGGGAGTTTGACCTTGAGGAGGGCCTGTTAGATAGTTCAAAACTGACTAGAATTATTATGGACCCCTACAATTCGTTATCTTTTATGAAAGAAAAAGATCTTGATTTTAAAGATACAATTGTAACATTATTAATTGATAACTCTGGATCTATGCGTGGTAGACCAATAACAATAGCAGCTCTTTGTGCGGACATATTATCTAGAACGCTTGAGAGATGTTCTGTCAAAGTTGAAATTTTAGGTTTTACTACAAAAAATTGGAAGGGTGGAAAAAGCAGAGAATCTTGGACAAAAAATAACAAGCAAAAAAATCCTGGAAGACTTAATGATCTGAGACATATAATTTATAAAAGTGCTGATACACACTGGAGACAGGCTAAAAACAACATAGGCTTAATGCTAAAAGAAGGTTTGTTAAAAGAAAATATAGATGGAGAGGCGATATCTTGGGCATTCAACAGAATTAAAAAGAGAAAAGAACAAAGAAAAATTTTAATGGTAATTTCAGATGGAGCGCCAGTAGATGACTCCACGCTTTCAGTCAATTCTGGAGACTTTTTAGAAAAACATTTAAAAAAAATGGTTAAATTTATAGAAACCAAAAGTGATGTAGAAATTTTAGCTATTGGCATTGGTCATGACGTTTCAAGGTATTACAATAAAGCAATTAAAATAACTGACGTTCATGAACTTGGTGATGTAATGATTTCTCAATTAAGTGGTTTATTTGAAAATAAAAAAAATTTACATTAATTTTATTAACTTTTTAACAACCTAATTAGTTTAATAAACAATTAATCAAATTAGAGACTTAAAAGATCTTTATTTTTCCACTTAATACTCACTTCTGCGCCACTTCTAGTTTTTGAATTTATACAAAGTATATTTGCATAATTTTTTTCTAATAGCGTTTTTCCTATAAAAATTCCAAGACCCAACCCTGATTTAGATCTTGTAGAAGATCTAAAAGATTTGATATAAGGCTCTCCAATTTTACTTAATACATCTTTTGGGTATCCCTCACCATCATCTTCAATTATAATTTCTGTATTATTGCTGTCACTTTTTACATTTATAAATACTTTGTTTTTTGAAAATTTGTTTGCATTACCAATGAAGTTTCTCAATCCATAGACTATCTCAATAGATTTAGTAATATCTAATGAGTTGGAATTTTGATCAAAATTTACAACAAAAATTTTTTTACTTGTTTCTTGAAAAGACTTTACAATCTCACTCACATAGTCAGCTATTGATAGGTCCCTATCAATGAAATCATCTTCAATTATAGGGTTTAATGTTAATCTTTTTAATATCTCACTGCATCTTTCAATTTGACTTACTAGTAATTCAATATCTTTTTTTATTTCTGCATTATCTTTAAATTGTTTTAATAGATCTGAAGATATGATCTTTATTGTTGAAAAAGGGGTGCCCAAGGAATGAGCGGCGGCGGCGGCTTGACCACCCAGAGATAAAAGTTCATGTTCTTTTGACATAATTTCTTCCATTTTGTTTAGTGCTTCTTTTCTTACTCTTGATTCTGTCCCAAAGGACAGAGCAAAATAATTTAAAAAAATTAATGCTATAATTAATGAAATAGGAATTGAATAATAATAATAGATGCCAACATGAAAATGAATATTAATTGGATAAGGCAATGGATAACTAAAAAAAGTAAGAAGAATAATTATTAATGTGGTGAAGCTAACTAATAATAAGTTGCTTCTGAACCCTAGGTTTGATGATGAAAAAATAGTTGGAATTATTAAAAAGATTGAAAATGGGTTGGCTATGCCTCCAGTTAAGTAAATTAAACAACTTAATTGTAAGATGTCAATTAATAAGAAAAAGAATGATTCTTTGTCTAAAAGTTGAGTTTTTTCATGGATATAAGCTAAATATAAATTACTAAGTCCTCCAACTAAAATTACTAAATTGACTAAAATAAAATTGAATTCAAAATTTAAAAAAAAATAAACTACATTTATAGTTGTTAATTGCCCAATTATAGCAATAGATCTTAAATCTATATAAGTTGATTTTTTTAGAGAAAAATATTTTGAAGTTTCAAAAAACTTCATTTTTTAAATATCTAGATTTTGGACATTGATTGCATTTGAAACAATAAATTCTTTTCTCAAAGCCACATCATTGCCCATTAAAGTATGGATTAGATGTTGGTCCTTTTTTAAATCTTTTGAATATTGAACTTGTAATAAGTTTCTTGTTTCTGGATCTAGTGTTGTGCTCCATAGTTCCTCTGGATTCATTTCTCCCAGTCCCTTAAATCTTTGAATACTCATTCTAGACTTTTCTTCATCAATTGCTTTTAAAAACTCTTTACTTCCCTTTTTCATTTTTTTTAATTCTTTACTATGATTCAAAATATAATCTTCTAATTCTTTTTCATCTTTGATATAGACACCTTTTGTTCCTTTGTTAATTTTAAACAATGGAGGTTGAGCAAGATACACATGTCCATTTTCAATTAACTTATTGAATGGCTTGTTATTAAAAAATGTTAATAGCAATGCTCTAATATGAGACCCATCAACATCTGCGTCAGTCATTATAATAATTTTCCCATACCTTAAATCTTTTAAATCTATAGCTTCAAGTTTTGGATCTAATCCAAGTGCATTGATTAATGTCACAACCTCATTAGATGACATCATTTTTGCTAATGCTTTAGTTCTATGTTCGCTACCATCTCTGTTACTATTTTTTTTAGGTGCAACCTCCTCAACATAGGTATTAAGAATTTTACCACGCAAAGGTAATACTGCTTGATTAGATCTGTTTCTACCTTGTTTTGCAGATCCTCCTGCAGAATCTCCTTCAACTATAAACAATTCTGTTCCTTCTTGTTTTCCTATTTGACAATCAGCTAATTTTCCAGGAAGTCCACTTAATTCTAAAGCACCTTTTCTTCTTACATTTTCTCTAGCTTTTCTAGCAACATCTCTTGCTAAAGCTGCTTGCATTACTTTTGCTAAAATAATTTTAGATGTTGTTGGGTTTTGATCAAACCATATAGATAATTTTTCACTAATAATGTTTTCTACAATCATTCTAACTTCCGATGAAACTAGCTTATCTTTCGTTTGAGAAGAAAATTTTGGATCAGGTATTTTAGCTGACAAAACACAAGTAAGACCTTCTTTTATATCGTCACCAGATATTGTTAATTTGTTTTTCTTTAATAAATTGTGTTCTGTTGCATATTTATTTATTACTCTAGTTAGTGCACTTCTAAAACCTAATAAGTGAGTTCCACCATCTTTTTGATAGATATTATTTGTGTAAGGATAAATATCTTCTCCATAACTTGCATTCCATTTTATAGAACACTCAACTTCGATATTATTTTTTTTTCCTTCAATATAAATTGGTTTTTTAAACAAATCACTTCCATTTTTATTAAGAAGTTTTTCTCTTTTTTCGTCTAAAAAATCAACAAACTCTAAAACACCCCCATCAAATTTAAATTCAATAATTTTTTCTTTTTTTTGATTTAAATCATTAATTGTTATTTTTATACCCTTATTCAAAAATGCTAATTCACGCATTCTTTTAATTATTATATTTGGAGTAAATTTTATTGAAGAAAAAATTTCTTTAGATGGTAAAAAAGTTATCTGTGTACCCGTCCCTTTTGATTTTCCTATAACCTTAAGTGGAGCTTTTGAATCTCCATCTTTGAATTCCATATAATATTTTTTGCCATCTCTATCTATTTCTAACTTCAATTTTTCTGATAATGCGTTTACAACCGAGACACCAACACCATGCAAACCACCTGATACTTTATATGAATCGTGATCAAATTTCCCTCCTGCATGAAGTTGAGTCATAATAACTTCTGCTGCAGACATTTTTTCTCCTTTATGCATATCAACAGGTATACCCCTACCATCATCTCTTACAGTAATAGTTCCATCTGAATTAATTTTTAGATCTATGTTTTTACAGTGGCCTGCTAAAGCTTCATCAATAGAATTATCTACAACCTCATAAACCATGTGGTGCAAACCTGTTCCATCATCAGTATCTCCAATATACATTCCAGGTCTTTTTCTAACCGCCTCTAGACCTTTCAATACTTTGATCGAATCTGCTTGATATGTGTTTTTATTTGTCATTTTTTTTTGTAAAACTATTTATAACATCTTTTATTATAAATTAATTAAAATTTTTGTCTTTCTGCGAGTTGCATAAGTTTTATTCTTCATTTACCCTAAGAACACTGCAAATACTAATTTTTAAAAAATTATTAGAACAATACCGATTATAACACAAGATAATGGCGGAGAGAGTGGGATTCGAACCCACGGTACCTTTAACAGTACACACACTTTCCAAGCGTGCGCTTTAAGCCGCTCAGCCATCTCTCCATCTGATTAATAAATAGTCTTTTATATTTAATAATTCAATGACCTTATTATCATTTCTTAAAAAAAAAATATTTTCGCCTTTTAAAATTTTTTGTTTGTCTAATAATAAATCTTTTTAACAACCCGTATTGCAGGTCCCTTTTTGCTAAAATTGGATAGTCTAAAATATGTTCCCACGTTCTTAAATTATTTCTTTCACCCCAATCACATTCATAGGCAGATAACGAATTAATAAGATTTTTTTTACAAAGTAATGAAAATACACTCTGATCATGTCTATTTTCTATGAATCCATCAAAATTTTTAATATTTGAGGGTGTATCATCTATTAAATCAAATCTTTCTTCAAAAACTTTATTCCATTCCTCTAAAAATCTTTCTGATTCTAAATCTTTTTTTATAAAAAATGACCCGGCCCAGTATTGAGGTGTATGAGTTATTTCTTTCTTATTTAAGCACTCAAAATATTCAAGCAAATCAGATTTTGTATATTTAAATTCTTCTCTTAATTGAAAACTTATTCGATCTAAAAATTTAATATTTTTTGTATGATATTGAAAAGCTAATAACCATTGATCTTTATTTATTAATAAATCTAAATATTCATTAAAACGATTTGATTTCGTCTTATTAATATGACAACCAACATCTAAATAATGGATAATATCTCCATAATTAATTTCTTTCATGATTTTAGTTAGTAAAAAAGGTTTCCAAAACCAATAACCATAACCTCTTTTTTTTTCTTTTTTTTCTAAATTTTTAAATTTGTATTTTGTTTCATAATCAAAATCATTAGGTGTAATGATTTTGATATCATCATAGTACTTTGATTTTAATGCTTGCTCTTTTAATCTATTAACACTTCTTTTTAAATCTAAAGATGCAAAACCAAATAAGATAATATTTTTATTTTTATACATTTAATCAAATAATTTCTAGTGTATTCCAAGGGTCCACGTTATCGTCGCTGTCTACTTATTCAACGTGCTCCCTAAACATCCATGGCCAACTTAAACTTTTAGTATATTTTTTAAACCAAAAAGAAAGATATCTTTCAGCAAGAAAAGCGTACAATCTTTGAGTATCGTACCCATTTAATTTTTCAAAACCAAAAATTTTTTCACACCTTAACAACCATGGGAACAAAACACTAAACCATTCATTGGCAATATGAGGTCTGGAAATAAACATTATATGAGGATTATAAGAAGTTGATCTATTTAAATAATTATAAAAATCATTTCTATCTTCTTCATTGATTAAATTAATTGCTTTTTCCATATTCCCATAGCCATGGTGCATATCAAAATGTAATAAAAGTGATTGTTTTTTTTGATTAAAAAGAATTGATGGGTCTTTAATAATTGACCTTAAGCCTCTTTTTATCATTTTCATTTTTTTTACTTTATTTACAAAGATTGGTTCACATATTATAGAATCACAACTACTCCATTCATTGGGTACATCTTGTAACACATGCTGTGAAAAGTTATTTTTATTTACAATCATGCCTATTGATTCTTTTTTTAACCAAAATCTTCTTTTTTGACAAAAACCAATCCAGTCCTTGTTATTTAAATCTAATTTGTTTTTCCAGTACCAATAGTGAAAAGTTAATTCAGAATAGTATTTTTCTTTAAAAAAAATATTATCTTGTGCATTGCAAGCAAGATAGTTATTAGGTGGTTTTTCTCTGCCTACCCAACCTACTTTATAGTTAGTTTCATTCAACAAATTTACTACTTTATTGGTGATGCAATACATTTCTAGTTTTATCATAATAAAATAATAATTTTACATAAACAATTCTACTAACTATATATAAATCTTATAAATGAAAAACAAAATTTTTAAAAAAATTATCGGTATACTTGGATATAAATTAATTGATAAAAATCATATAAAAAATAATAGGATTCTAGATGACAATTCGTACTTAAGTAGCGAAAAAATCTTAAATTATCTATTCAATCAAAAAAAGATAAATTACCTAATACAGATTGGTGCTAACGATGGTTTAAGATTCGATAATCTGAATCATTATATAAAAAAAAATAAGACTAAGTCTTTATTGGTAGAGCCTATCAAAGAAAATTTTGATGATCTTAAAAATAATTATAAAGACTGTGAAAATATTATATTTGAAAATTTAGCAATTTCAGTAAATAATGAAATTTCTTATCTGTATAAAGTAAATCCTTTACGATTAAAAAATTATTCTGGAGAGCATTTTGCAGGTATTACGTCATTCGACAAAAATCATTTAATTAAACATGGTGTCAAAAAAAAAGATATAATTAAAGATAAAGTTAATTCAATATCTATTAATAATTTAATTACCAAACATGCTTTAGATAAATTTGACTTATTATTTGTAGATGCCGAAGGATATGATGCTGATATAGTTAGTGATTTTTTAAAAACTTCCTTAATAAGGCCTACTATAATTTTTGAATATTTTCATGTGCCTAATGAAAAGTTAATAAACCTTGTAAAACAATTGAATGAAAAAAATTATATTTTTTTTTCAGTATGCGAAAATATATTTTGTTTTCCAGAAGAAAATAATCCTTTTGTAAATTTTAATTAATTTGCAATCCAGTCTTTATATCTTGTTATGTTTTGTAGGAGATATTCTGGAAATGATTTGTCTAATATTTTAGGTTTATATACTTCATCTCTCCCAATAATATCTTGACCTGAAATAATTTTTTTTTCAATTTCTGCTATCTGTAGATATTTTTGATCAATTTTTTCCTTAAAATGATATGGATCATTCGTTTCACATAAGTTTTTATATTTATAAAGCAGCTGTTCTGCGGTCTTAAGATTACAAAAGTGCCATCCACCATTCTTAATAATATTATTTAATCTTAATTTATCTATTCTCCAAAATGGTCTTTTTTTAAATTTCAGGTTTCTTAACCACTGTGGTGATTTCAAAAATTTTTTTATGCATATTCTGCTTCCGTGCCAGTATGGATTTTGAGTACTTTGTAAATTCATCTTATAATAATAATGATTTTGCTTAAAAGCTGCATATTTCATCTTTTTTTGAAATTGATTTATGCTTTTAGGATTTGGAATTTCATCTAAATCAGAAATAATAACCATATCATTTTCTGATGAAGAGTTAAGTCCTCTTAATATACAATTTCGTTGAAAATTTTCCCTTAAATAAGGATCATCTCCATCAGGCATATCCTCAACTGGAATATATATTATTTTTTTTTTAAAGTTTGGAAACTTATTAATATCGAATCTTAAATTTTTAGGATTGTTTTGCCAAGTTTTATTTCCTTCAACTATCACAAAATAATCAACATAATTATTCAAAATATTAAACCTTAAATCTAGTAAAAGATCTTCATCCCAGTATGAAAAACAGTCATAAATCTTCATTAATTATCCTTGTTGATTTTTAACACTCCAATAAAAGCTTCTTGTGGTATTTCAACTTTTCCAAACTGTTTACCTCTAGCTTTTCCTTTTTTCTGTTTATCTAATAGTTTTCTTTTTCTGTCTCTAGCACCACCACCATGAATTTTTGTTA
>Ga0209710_1001651_pt1 | contig 16711 bp, 14 predicted proteins | sample ArcticOcean_MG_C_5_FD_187436 | JGI IMG/M metagenome (GOLD analysis project Ga0209710, IMG submission 187436) | Marine microbial communities from western Arctic Ocean - ArcticOcean_MG_CB4_138 (SPAdes) (version 2) | ecosystem: Environmental > Aquatic > Marine > Oceanic | place: Arctic Ocean...
TTTACATGCTAATTAAAATATTTTTTTAGCTACTAATAATTTCCTTTTTTTTGGATAAGACTAATAATATAGGATTACAATACCCTAACCAAATATAAATTTTTAACCAATTAATTAATTAATTAATTAATATTAAATACAACTATTATGAAAAAACTTTACTTTTTATTTACCTTTTTACTACTATCCTTTGCGAGCTTTGCTCAAAATGTAACGATTACTAAAATTATTGAAACAGATTGTGGAGATCCATATGTTAAAGCAATTGAATTATATGTTGATGGTACTGTAGATTTTTCAACAGAAGTTGTATTAAATTTTATGCAAAATGGTAAAGCATGGTCTGAAATTCAAATTGATGTTAGTGGTTTAGGTGTTATTTCAGATCAATTCGTTTATATTGCAAGAGACTTTACTCTAATGCAAGCTGAATTTCCAGGAACTACTTTCGATGATTCAAATACCATAGTTACCAATACGGCAACGAATGGTGATGATGGCTATCAAATCGTATTAAACGGTGCAGTTGTCAGCCAATTTGGAAAAACTGAAACAGATGCAGATGATGATACTATTTGGGAACATGATGACTCTGTAGTGTCAAGGAAATCTGGAACTGTAGATACAGGAGCTTGGGATGAAACACATTGGGATTATAGTGGTAAAAATTCAACAGATGGCTCGACTGCCTGCAAAGGAGGAGATGGTGTTGAAGCTTTTCTAGCTAGTTTGGGAGGTACTTATCCTTTAGGCTCGGGATCTGGTTGGACAGCAGCTTTATCAACTAAGGCTTTTTCAAAAGCAGAACTATCTATTTATCCCAACCCTGTAAATAATGGTTTGGTAACAATTAAGTCTCCTTTGGCGGGTGTTAAAAACATAGAATTGTTCGATGCAATCGGTAGAAATGTTTTGAAAACTGAATTAACTGCAGAGGCATTAGATGTAAGTGAATTAGGTGCCGGTTTGTACTTGTTAAAAGTAACAATAGGAGACCGTTCTGCTACTCATAAATTAATTATTAACTAATAAAACTAATTCTTAAAAAGGCGTTTTAGGAGACTAAAACGCTTTTTTTATTATTTTAAAGTAGCTTTTTTATGAAAAACTTTTATTTTCTACTTTTTTTTCTGCCTTTTATCTGCTTGGCACAAACAGTATCCATCACCAAAATTATTGAGACAGATTGCTCCGCTCCTTATGTAAAAACCGTGGAATTGTATGTGACGGGTACTGTAGATTTTAGTACAGAAGTACAATTAAAATACATGGAAAATGGAGGTCTGTGGGGCGCTGATAAAGAGATAGCGGTTGCTGGTTTTGGAAGTATTACAGATCGTTTTATTTATATTGTTCGAGATGTAGTGATGATGCAAGCAGAATTTCCAGGTATAACTTTTGAAACGAATGCTTCAGTTGAAGGTTTTAATACGATTGTAACGAATACCGCTACAAATGGGAATGATGGCTATCAACTTATTTTAAATGGTGTGGTGGTAAGTCAGTTTGGAAAAACGGATACGGATGCAGATGATGATACTATTTGGGAACATGACGACTCTGTAGTGTCAAGAAAATCTGGAATTACAGATACGGGAGCTTGGGATGAAACACATTGGGTGTATAGTGGAAAAAACTCATTAGATGGCAACACTAAGTGCAAAGGAGGGGCAGGAGTAGAAGCATATCTCTCTAATTTAGGAGGCGATTTTCCGCTGCAATATGGTTCTGGGAATGGCTTCACATTAACGGCAGGAACAGGCTCTTTTACCTTTACGCCACAGGCACCTTTAAACAGACCTCCAGTTGAAATATTCTATCACATTCCGGATGGAGATATAACAACCATGCCTATATTGATGTCGCTTCATGGTGCTAGTAGAAATGGAGAATCCTATAGAGATTATTGGATTCAAATGGCAAATGAACATGGCTTTATGGTAATTGCACCAGAGTTTACGACAGCAAATTATCCTGGATTGGGAGATAATTACAATATGTCAAATATTTTTGATGATGGAGACAATCCAAGCCCAGAAACTTTTAACGACAAAAGCGAATGGACTTTTTCCACCTTAGATCCACTCTTTGAATATGTAAAAGTAGCAGCTTCAAATGTTCGAGAAACCTATAACGCTTGGGGCCATTCTGGTGGTGCCCAATTTTTACATCGTTTCGTTACCTATTTACCAAACAGTAAACTAGACATTGCAGTTTGCTCTAATGCAGGCTGGTACACAGTAGCCGAAAACGGAGTTAGTTTTCCTTATGGCATTGACAATGGACAATTACCAACCACAGATTTAATCACCGCATTTTCAAAAAAATTGATTGTGCATTTAGGAAAAAATGATACTAATTCAGATTCAAGTACAGGAATAAGACGTAATGATGTAGTAGATGCACAGCAAGGAATTCACCGATTTGAAAGAGGTCAATATTTTTTTAATACCAGTCAAGCTACTGCTCAAAATATGGAGGTCACCTTTAATTGGGAAAAACACGAAGTAGCAGGGATCGGGCATCAAGCCCAACTTATGGCAAATGACGCGTTGCAGTACTTTTTACCAAATTTTCTTTCTGTTGGTAAGATTGAAAATAAATCGGCTATGAAGATATATCCGAATCCTACGAACATAGGTCAAGTAACGATTGAATCACCCGAAAACGGGTATATTAATGTTCAAGTGTATGATGTATTAGGGAAGCAAGTTAAAAAGGAAACACTGACATCCAAGGTATTTAGTGTTTTAGATTTAACCCCCGGTTTATATATCATGCAGATTAGTCAAAACGGTTTCTTTACAACTGAAAAGCTTTTGATTAACTAATTAATTTTATAGTTATTTAGGATGTAAAAAATAGAATGATACGTGAGTGTTTAAAGTTAGGTATTCATATACAGAAAGAAGAGCTTCTACAGTAGTAATTTTATCCATTGCAATATCCGTCATAAAACTTTTAGTAGACAAAAAAGACGGTTTTACAAAATTAGAAAAAAATTTTCCCTTACGATTTTTCGTTTAGGTATTGAATTATTTTGTAACTTATAGCTAAAATACTATTATGCAACATTATAGAGATGGTAAAGTTTTAGAAAATCTTTTGTTTCCGTTGATTCTATTAGTGATTTCAGGAGTGGTTTTAGTATTGATATACTTTATCGTTACTTCTTTTTTAAACAGTCCTTATTTACAAGGCCCTCCTATTATCTAATAATGTTCGCTAAAAACTTGGAGAAAAATCTTTAGAAACAAATATCTAAACCATAGGCATATCCTCTTCCTTTAATTCAGGGAGTTCTAAACCTGTTAAGTAGGTTAGATTTTATTTATAACTCACAAAATTACTTTTAAAATAAAACTTTTTTTTGCTCGCAGAGCTCCAATTTAAATTATAATTTAAGTATTTATTTGTTCCAAATAATAAAAAGGAACAAATGTTTAGCCTTAATTTCACTCTCCGTCTGCACAAATTTTATCTTTGCGACTATGAAAAAATTACTTCTTTTATTGTCAGTTTTGTTTGTTGTGTGTTGTTCATCAGACACAGAAGAACTTGCACCAGTTATTGAATATACGCTAACAACATCTGTTAACCCTTCAACTGGAGGAACAATAACTCCAGCTAGTGGGCAACATATTGAAGGTTCAATAGTTGAACTTACTGCAATTCCAAATGTAAAATGGGAGTTTAAAGAATGGGCAGGAGATATAACAGGTACAGATAATCCTAAAGAAATTATTTGGAACAATTCTATAACAGTAACAGCAATATTTGAGGAACAATCTCCTTTTTATTTAGATGAAAATGGGGTCACTATTAAAGCAAGGGATTGGGTTACAGCTGGAACTACAGGGGAACTTAATGGGATAACTTATGAAGCTGTAGATATAGATACTTTGAGAACAATATTTAATTTCGGTCCAAGTAATTGGAGTGAATACCAACCTGCATTTGAAGCAGCTGAAGAAAGATTAAGCAAAGTTGTTACAACATTAATAACCGATATGTCAGATTTATTTAGTTATGGTCCAACATCTAATACAGCAACAAATTATTATTTGTATTGGAATAACTTTAATCCTGATATTTCAAGTTGGGATGTTAGCAACGTGACTGATATGAGTAGAATGTTTAAAAGAAAATCAAATTATGTTTCTATTGATTTTTATGTGGATGTCATTAGTGAATATGGGATATTTAATAAAGATATTAGCAAATGGGATGTGAGTAAAGTAACTAATATGTCAGGGATGTTTTTTGGATGTCGCTTTTTTGCTCAAGATATAAGTAGCTGGGATGTAAGTAAGGTAACTGATATGTCGCAAATGTTTTTAGCAACGCCAGCGCTGACTCAAGATATTGGAAGTTGGGATGTGGGTAATGTCACAAATATGTCAGGAATGTTTGCACACAATACAAACCCTCCCTTTGAATTTGAAAATTGGGATGTTAGTAAGGTTACTAATATGTCAGGAATGTTTTGGAAAACTACAAATGCAGGTGTGCCTGGATCTCCAAGTGATACTCCAACCACGAATGAAATAAAAATTGGAAGTTGGGATGTTAGCAACGTGACTGATATGAGTAATATGTTTGGTGGAACTTTGCTTTATGGCACACCTTGGAACCAATTATCAATTGATGATATATCAAATTGGGATGTGAGTAGTGTGACTGATATGCGCAAAATGTTTTATTGGAATTTTTCATTTAACCAAGATATTGGAAGTTGGGATGTCAGTAAGGTTATTAATATGAAAAATATGTTTAATAGTGTAGCAGCATTTAACAAAGACATTGGTAGTTGGGATACTAGTAGCGTGAATGATATGGATGAGATGTTTTCCTCTGGATACCTAACTTTATATGATTTAAATATGAATTTTAATCAAGATATATCAGAATGGTGTGTAACCAATATTACTTCAGAACCTCAAAATTTTAGCCAGGAAGCTCTAACAGAAGCCAACAAACCTATTTGGGGAACTTGTCCCGATTAGGCAACTCTTCTTTTTCTTCTTTTAATTCAGGGACTTCTAAACCTCTTAGATAGGTTAAACTTTCATTTTTTATTGGAATTTGCATTATTTATCAATTCCTTCTATCTTTACTTCAAAATAATTAGATTATGTCTACACTCGTCTTCGCTAAATTCGCTATTAATGACCACGTCGGGTATTCACGCTATGTTGAGCTCGCTACACCTATATTTGTGCGAGAAAAGGTGATAATTCACGCATCCGATGAAGAGCCGCAAGCATTGTCTCCTGATATGCAAGCTGATAAGGTTGTGCTTCTTGAATTTAGAGACCACTCCCATTTTAAGCACTTCTTCTCTCAAATTGATTATATAGAAGCTGCGAAAATTCGTGATGCAGCTTCAACGATTTCAGCTACAGTTTTTGAACGATTTGAGATGCCAAAGTAATCTTCCTGCTCTCAATATCACTTTATTTTAAAAATCAGACAGAATCTTATTTATGGCGGATAAAAGAATTAATAAAAAAGAAAATTTAAATTACCTATTAAACCATAGGCATCTCTTCTTCAGTCAGTTCAGCTATTTCTAAATCTCGTATTTAATTGTTTCTTAAAAAAGCAGGAGTTTTGAGTTGTTAGCTGTTATATTTGTAATGATGAAGCTTAAACTATGAAAAAAATATTATTATTATTAGTATCAATTATTATGTTTATCAGTTGTGACCCAGCAAATTTAGAACCACCTATTAATATGGATGGTAAATGGATTTGGGACGCTTTAACAATAAATGATGGTATGTTCATTTATGAAGATGGGATGCGTTACACCTATTACTGGGATGGTGTTACTCCTGTTGAACAACTTCAAGAATTATTTAATTCATATGAGGCGGGAGACGGGAATCACATACCAGAAACTAATAATTATACATTTGAAAATGATGTACTAACCGTTGATTTGAATTTTGGGAATGAATTAGTTACTCCAATTACATTTGAATGTGATGGTGGAAAAGCATATTTTGAAATACCAGAATATAGTTTAGTTCGATTAAGCTCTGACTGCAACTAAACCTTAGACATATCCTCTCCCTTTAATTAAGCTATTTTTAAACCTCTTAAGTAGACTTATTTATAATTAATTAACTAATTTTACTTTAAAATAAACTCAATGAAAAAACTTATTTATTTATCAATTTTAGTATTAATAGTTTCTTGCGGTGGCAGTGATAGTGATGATTCTAACACCACAATAGTTGGTAATTGGCAATTAACAGCATTGTTAGACAACAATGGCACTTCTTTTCACAATAGCTGTGATTTAGAGTCAAATATGACTATTTCAATAACAAACACGGGTAAGTATTATCAATATTTCTCTGACGACCCTGCTACTGAGCCTTGTGGACTAGATGTGGTTCTTGATATGACTTGGAGTGAAGGTAGTTCCTCAACGTATAACATTTCTTTTGTTGAAATTGGAGATAATGGGCAGGACATTTCTTTTTCAGCTGTTTTAGACGGAGAAACTTTAACGATAGATGGAGATGATGATGAGGTTATTGTATTTACTAGAAACTAATGAAATATATGGGTTTTGACGAAAATATTGCTAGTTGGCAAGATGATTTTAAACCATATTAATAAAATCAAAATTTTAGACAGCGAAACCTCTCTTTTTAAGAGAGGTTTTTCTTTTAATTTATAATCTCTATTTGAAACTCTGTTGGCATCTGATTACTGCTTACCTATTAAACCATAGGCATATCTTCTTCTTTTAATTCAGGGAGTTCTAACCCTCTTAAATAAGTTAAACTTACATTTATAGAGAATGATCCATTTCTTTCTGAAGCTTGGTTATAGAGTGGATGATAACTGACAAAGCACTACAATACATCGCATTATAGTGCTTTATTTCTTAAAAAAGGTATCCCTTTTGTATATTATTCTCCTTTAAGCATTTTTTTAAACGCCTCTAAATCAAATTCGTTTCCATAAAATAGCGTGCTCATTTTCATAATATCAGCAGCAATGAGAACAGCCGTTTTTATTTCATCTTCAGATGCTCCTAATCTTTTCAGTTCTGCAATATGATAAGGAATACAGTATTGACATTTAGTAGCTGCGGAAGTTCCCAAGGCTACTAAATGAGCTTCTTTTTCAGCTATTGCACCTTCTTTATATAAGCCCATTTGAGCTTTAAAATAAGCATCAGAACTTTTAAGTATTGATGTAGGGTAAACATTGTTAAAAGGGCTCTGAGCTAAAATCTCTTTTTTTTCTTCAGCTGTTAATGCAGCATCTTGTGAAAATGCGATTGAGCACATTGCGGTTAATAAAACGGTAAAAAGTAGTTTTTTCATATTATAAGTTTTTAATTTTATTATAATATCAAATGTAATAAATATTTTTCTTATTGCAAAACACAACTAATTTAAACGACTTAAACAAACCATAGGCAACTCTTCCTCTTTTAATTTATCACCGCCACACATTAGATGCTATTACATTTGAAATGGTATGGTGCGGACTTCTAAAAGGACGCTGATAAACTAGTCATACCTTTTTGGTACTAACTACAGAATAATTTTTTTGGTCTCTAAGACCTCATACAACGTCATTGGTAGTAAAATAGAAGGGAATCTCTTAGTTAACATTGTTTATCTTCATAATTTACCCAATCTGTTTTAATTGTAATTGTTCCAATATTATGAGATAGCGTTATTTGAGAACTGCCGTTAAAATAAAATTTTATCCCAACCAACCCTCTCTATCTAAACTTCTATACTGTATTGCTTCTGCAATATGATCTGGAGAAACATCTATAGTATTTGCTAAGTCAGCAATGGTTCTGGATACTTTAGTTACAAGTTTTCATTATAAGCAGATATTATAGGTGTATTTGTAAGAAAGTATACTTAGGAAATCAGATTATGATCCAGAAGAGTTCTTATTTGTATTTCCTTCCAGAGGAACCTGTATAATTGGTGTTTTAATAACAGGAGTAATCTACATAGTTTTTTTAAACTAAATTTTTTAATGAAAGAATTTTCTTCTTTATGTTATGAAGTAGCATTTGCTCTATTTTATAAGGTATTAGCTTACTATATGTATGAAAATAAAACTTTTATGCAGGTTTAATTTCGTTACTTTCTTATTAAACTAAAATTTCCTCTTCTACTTCTAGAAACATCTTTTTGATCAACTAATTCAGTATAAAACCAATAATCATTTGTTGATAAAACGTTACCATTATATGTACCATCCCAACCAAAATCATCTATAGTAAAAGTTGAAATAAGCTTCCCATATCTATTAAAGATACTAATATTCCCGTTTTTATAAAAGTTTTTACTAATGCCTTTAATTTGCCAAGTATCGTTTTTACCATCATTATTTGGTGTAAAAAAATGTGGAAATTCTAATAAAGAAACTTCAAAAGGGGTTTTACCACAACCATTTTCATCATTTACTTCAATAGTATAAACACCACCTTTTAGATTTTCAAAATAAGGTTGTTCCTGATAATCAAAAACAATGCTTTCATTTTCATCTAATAATCGAAACTTATAATTCCCTAATCCTAGATTAGAGGTGCTTATTTGTATGTTATTATTTTCTGAATCATCTTGTACTTCAATGTCATTAATAGTAATAGTAGCTACTGAGGATTCTCTTACTAAAATTTTTTGTTCTTCAGAATTACAACCATATTTTGAAGTAGCAATAACTTTGTAAATCCCACCCTTTACAACCGTCGCTTTTGATTGATTACTTATGGTAACATTATTTTCGTTTTTCCAAACATAAGAGTTGATGTCATTAGGGTTTTTAATAGTTATTTCTAGTTGCGGGTTGCTTTTTATGCAAATAATAGCTTCTTTAATTAAATCGAATGTAGGTTTTTGTCTAACAATAAAATCAATTGCAGTTTCTTCATAACAAATATCATAAACAGGGTTTTCTAAACGCACCCTAATTGTTTGAGAAGTGGTGTAAAACGGATTTGGTAATGGACTTTGAAGTTCTGTATTATTTTCGTTAAAATACGTTACAATTAAACCTGTTTGGCCATTTAAAATTTGGCTTTCTATAGTTGATGTATTAAAGCCAATAATACCATTTGTATCATCATCACATTCTTCTTGAGTAGCAATAAAATATGCAATTGGTACTGAGTTTACTATAAAATTAATAATAGTTTCATCAGAGCATTGTCCGTCTAAATCTTGAGATAAAGTATTCGTTATTTTTGCAGTGATTGTTTGAGAAGATGTCACAAAGGGGTTTGGCAACGGACTAGAGAGTTGTATTCCACTTTCATCAAAATAATTAACAGCAACATTGGTTTGAGAACCTATAATTGTAGACTGAATTGTTAAGGTGTTAAAAGAGTAGAACCCATCTCTGTCATTGTCGCATTCAGGATTTATTGAAACTGTGTTTGCAATAGGAATTTTTTCCACATTTAAAGAGATATGTGCACCTAAACCCAAGCAATCATTGTCAAGTTTACTATCTACCCTTATGTAGATGTTTTGTTGATTTGGGTATCCAATATTTTGATAGTTGGTTGTATCTGTTATTGCATTTTCTTCAGCTAAAGCATCATCTTCATTTCTGTAATAAATAATGATTAATTGTTGACCTGCAGGAAAAATATTTACAATATCATTTGTAACTGAACTAAAATCAAACGTTGCAATACCGTCTGTTGTATTTGCTCCGTCATCACATTGATAAAAAGAAGTTAATAATGTTGCTGGAATTTGAGTTGTAGAAATAAAAAGATCTATTTCGCTAACGCTGTAGCATCCATTATTGTTTTCTGTTCTAGCCCAAATTTTATCAACACTTACTTGTTCGTTCTTATATTTAGTGATGTTGATTATTGCTGTTCCTTTATTTTCTGCAAGTGCTTTTTCTTCGTGAAAAGTAATGGTGTAGTTTTCTGGATTTATAATAATTTCTTCTTTTACTTCATTTAAATTAAAAAAACTGAATCCATTAATATCGCTGTTATCGCACTGTTTTAATTCTACAAGTGGATTTACGTTTGGAGTATCAAAAATCTCTATTTCTTTAGGAATTGTATAGCTTGTATTATCTATATGGGTAACTTCTGCGGTAATATTATAAATTCCGGGATTTGAAAATTGATGAGAAATATCAATAGAATTTGAGGTGTTATTTACACCAGAACTTGGGTCATCAAAATTCCAAACAACAGACTTTACTTCTGCTTGATTTGTTAGACTAAACTCATTTAAAAAGTTAATACAGTTGTTGTTATTTGTGATTTCGAAAGGAAAAATTGTCTTTGCTTCTCCGTTAACTGTTATATAGAAATTAGCGTTAGGTCTTGAAACATTCATGTTCGCTGTTGTATTATAACTAAAGTTGCTAACACACCCTTTATACCATGAAGGAGCATTATTAATTTCAGTTCCAACGATTATTGCAGTAGGTACAGCCATACTATTTTGATTAATACCTTTCTTTATTTCGACAAGAATCATTTCTACATTGGCTGGCACTGTAATAGGAGTATCAAAAGTTATTTCAACTTTTATAGGATCTCCATAAGACCAAGCATAAGGGATTACTTCTACTTGACTTGACCCAATAAGATTATTTGAATTAAAAGAGTCAGGAAAATTGGAATCAATTTCATAAACATTAAATTGTGCAGTAGCTCCGCCATAACTTGTTGTTATTCCATACACTCCAGATGAAAGAATTAATTCTTCGTTAGTCGTTAAACTAAATTCAGATAAAGTAAAACTTCTTGCCCACCATTCTGTTTGATAACAAGTATACATATCAGTTTTAACCAAAACATCACCAACATTATGAGATAAAGTTATTTGAGAACTGCAGTTAAAATAAAATAGAATGCAAAAAAATATTAGGGGTAAAATCTTTTTCATAGAATGCAAAAATATAAAATTTTATCCCAACCCTCTCTGTCTAAACTTCTATATTGTATTGCTTCTGCAATATAATGTGTAGAAATATCCTTCACATTTGCTAAATCTGCAATGGTTCTAGAAACTTTAGTTACAGGTTTTAATTGTAAATAGATATTATAGGTGTATTTGCAAGAAAATATACTTAAGAACGGAGTTATAGCTGCAAGAGTTTTCTTAACAGATGAGAGGCAGTCATATGACCGTAAATTAGATGATTTAAAAAAAGGATTTAAATACATGAATCTTGAGATAGTAAACACCTTTGCTGAAAAGGTTTCGGGATTTAGAAAGGGTTTAGACGAAAGAGTAGCGTTTCATAAAACGCAAAACTTAATCTAGCTCCATTATAAGAATTACTAACAGCTATTTGCCCAAATCTAACAATAAATTAATCTGTTGTTCATATTCCAAAATCAGAAAGTGTAAATGTTCTTGCCCAGTATTCCTCATCTTCACAAAAAGTCCAACCCGTTTTAATTGTAATTGTTCCAATATTATGAGATAGCGTTATTTGAGAACTGCCGTTAAAATAAAATTTCACCCCAACCAACCGTCTCTATCTAAACTTCTATACTGAATTGCCTCAGCAATATGATCTGGAGAAATGTCTGTAACATTGGCTAAATCTGCAATGGTTCTGGAAACTTTAGTTATACTTTAATTGTATATTGCTCATTAAAAATAATACTTTTCTATTTCTATAAAGATATAATTAATTATGAGAGCAGTAGCATATTTAAGGGTTAGTACCCAAGACCAATCGACCACTAGACAAAAAGAAGATATTGAAAAATATGCTGAAGACAATAAACTTAAATTGGTGAAAGTATTTGAGGACAAAATTAGTGGCTCAAAAAAAGACAAAAAACAAAGGATAGGTTTTAAGTCTATGTTTCATTTATTTATTATTAAATTAAGTATAATTTGTAGAGTCTCTAAATCTGTTTCTACTGAGTTATTATTCTAATTAAAAATTTACTCTAAAACTTATATTAGGTGTTAAACGTAAAGAATTCGTGTTTATGGTTTTGATGAAGTTGTTTTCATCTAAATTATAGTAAGTATTTAGTATGTTTTTAGTGTCCAATAAATTCCATATAGATAGACCAATTCTACCTTTGAATTTAAAAGTATAGTTTATAGAGAAATCTACTCTAAAATAGTTCTTTAAATTACTGCTATTTACAGTATTAAAATTTATTACGCTATTCGTCTGTAATGGATTTGTAGCATTTATACTTGTAAACGGTTTTCCAGTATGCCAATTACCAGCAATTGCAAAATTAAATTGATTTACCTCTACAGATGTATTTAAAGATAAAGAATGCCTAATGTCATGATTTGTGGGGAAGTAACTATTATTGTTCAATCCTTCTAAAAAAATAGAATTATTATTAAAATTATAGGTGAACCAAGTTTTTACATTCTTAAATTTATTATGAACTAAAAGCTCTAAACCAGAAGATTTTTGATTACCATTAGTATTCGAAAACTCAAATTGATTTTTAAAACTTTGACTTCTAGTAGTTACTCCATCAATTCTCTTTAAATAGGTTTCTGCAGTTACAATAAAGTTTCTTTTCTTGTAACGCAACGCAAGAGAAACTTGTTTACTCTTCAAAATAGGTATATTGTCATTATTTGAAAGAATCCATCGTTTATTTTCTACACCTAAAAAATCTTGAGGTAAATCTATAATCTGACTTGTAATTTGACTTTTCATTTCTCCTAAAAATTCCAGTTTAAAGCCATTTAAAAAATTATAATTTAAACTAACTCTTGGTTCAAAATTAAATATATCAAACTTTTCAAAATAATTATTTCTAAATCCAATTTTACCAGCAAACTTATTGGCTACTGATTGATAAGCCAATTCATAAAACAAAGAATGAGTTAAAACCACTTCTTTTATAAATCTTTGAAAACTAGGAGAAACTACATCTTCAGCATTTGTGATTCCAGTTTCATTTAATTGATAGCCAAAAGAAAGATCTAAACGATCTAAAAATTGATATTTTCCATGCAACTTTAATCCATTTTCTTGAATTAAATTTTCTTGATTTAAGATTTGATTTCTATTGCCGTTTATTAAATTATTTTCTGTAGAAAATTGAGAATATTTAGAAAAGAAAAGCTGTGCATCAAGTTTTAAATTATTTTGCTTAAAATGATAATCTGTACTAATAGCAAATGTGTTTTGTGATAAATTATTAGGAACTAAAAAAGAATTGGTATTTTGAGTATTGCTATATTTTAGATTATTATTAATGTTTAAAAAATTAACTTGTAATTGATGTTTTTTTGAAAATTTATGGTAAATAGTTGCAGAAATATCATAGAAAAAAAACTTTTCATTTTCTGATGTATTTTTAGCATTATTTGGGTTCAAGTCCGAATCTTGAAAAATTCTATCAAAAAAATTGTTATAAGTAATAGTTCTTAAAACATCTGTATATGCTCTTCTTGCTGAAAATTGCAACTCTGTTTTTTTACTCATAGGAGTAATTAAAAAAGCATCTAAACTAATTAAATCCGTACCAAACCCAACTTTAGTTTCTTTGGTATTAGATTTTTTATTATTCATTTCTATAATACTTGAAACCCCATCGCCATATTTAGAACTTGTGCCATTTTTAAGAAGATTAACTTCTTTTATTAAGTAAGGATTAAAAGGTGAAATTAAACCGAAGAAATGCCCTGTTTGGTACATTTTAATATTGTTCCATAAAAACAAATTCTGATCGTGAGTTCCTCCCCTAATATTAATATCAGAGAGTTTTTTATTTGCATTTAAAACTCCAGGTAATGATTGTATAGATTGTAAAATATCAGGTTCTGCTAAACCAGGTAATATTTTAAATTCATTTGGTCTTATGGTTATTTTTCCTCCTTTTTTCACAGATATTCCTTTTGTAAGAATGTTATTTAAAATAATTTCATCTAGAATTGTGACTTTTTCTGATTCTTCTTTTTTAGAAATGATTATTTGTCCGTCTTTTAAAAGTGTGAATTTTAAATTAGTCTCGATAAATAGTTTTTCCAATAACAACTCAATTCTAAGATTTTTTTTTAGTTTGTAAACCAAAATATTTTCCAAAACATCATTAGAATAATTAAAAGATACGTTGTGTTTTTTTTCAATAAAATTTAATGCGTCAATCAATAAAATTTTTTTTTCTGTGTTTTGAGAAAAGGAAATTTGTAAACAAAAAAGGAAACATATAAAACTAAACTTCTTTTTAATTTTAATCATTTTTAAATAAAGTTATGCTGTTGTTTTTCTTTGTAATTTTTAGATTAAGTGGTAATATAATTGATTTTAAAGCTAAGTTTTCATTATCGTGAACAAAAGAACCTGTAAACTTTTCATCAACATTAAAATTTGCTTTTATTTTTATATTGTAATGTCTTTCAAACTCTTTTAAAACATATTCTATAGGTGTGTTTTTAAATGAACTTTTACCACCGTTCCATTTTGGAAGATCTTTTTCGGTATTTCTTGTCTCTATAATTTTATTATCAATTACTAGAAACTTTTCACCAACATTTAGTACCCTTTTTGTATCGTTATAAGTAACTAAAACTCTCCCTTCATAGCAAATGGTTTCAAAATAATTATCCCTAGAAATTACATTGAATTTTGTGCCTAAAACTTTTACTGAAGCATCTTTAGTAGCAACTGTAAATTTTTTACCTTTTTCAACTTCAAAATAGGCTTCACCTTTTAAAGTAATATTTCTCTCCCAATTAAGTCTTTTTATTTGAACACTACTAGAGGCACTAATATAGACTTTTGAATTATCTGGAAGTGTCAAGACTGTTGTTTCTCCTATGAATGTGGATACTTCTTTTTTACTAGTAACATATAATAATGTACTAAAAGCTAAAACAAATATTGCAGCAATTCTTGCAATTAAATTGAAAGATATTACTTTAGTTTTCTTAGTTTTTTTAAGCGGAAGTTTATCTTTTAGCTTTGAAAACTCTAGATCTTCATTAAAATTAGATTTTAATTTAGCCTCTTTTAAGTCGTTCGTTAAATCTGTAAGGAATGAAAAGTCTTCTGAGATATTAAAAGCAATTTCTTCCTCTGAAGTTAGCTCGTTGTCTAACCATTTTTTTATTAAATATTCTTTTTTCATGATATTTAATTTAGATTTTAATTTGATAATTTTCTTTGATGGATTTTATAGCTCCATATATTCTTTTTTCAACAGCTTTGGTAGATATGTCAAGTATTTCTGCTATTTCTTTGTGTTTTTTACCATCTATTCTATTAAGTAAAAATGCGACTCTTTGCGCTTCTGTTAAATTTGCAATAGCGCTTTGTATTTTTTCTGAAAACTCATTGGACTCAAAAATAAATTCTGGCGATTCGTAATTTGTATTCTCCTTTTTTAAACTATTGTATTTAAGTTTTACTTTTTGATGATTTATTTCATTTAACACCAAATTAGTAGCGACTCTATACAAGTATGATTTTGCTTTTTCTGGTGGTATTTTTCTGCAATTTTCCCAAAGTTTTATATACGCTTCTTGTACTTTATCTTCTACAGCATATTTTAAGCCAAACTTGTAAGACAAAAAACTTTGAATATTTTTTGCGTGATTATAAAATATTTGTTTATACATATTTTCTCCGCAAACTGATTGTATGACTAAATTTTTCAAAAAATATTAAATTTAATTATGTTTATAAGATGTAAATTATGAAAAACCACAAAGAATCTATCTACTAAAACAAATTCTTTATGGTAATTATATAATTTAATCACAATCAATTATAAATGTAAAGGACTCAGCCCCAAGTTCTAGATTAAATACTGCGGTTTCTAGATTTAAATCACAGGTTTTTATATCCCAATCACCTGCAATTTGTGACAATACAGTTGTAGTATCAAAGTTTAAGCGAACAAATGATCCTATTCCATTATCATTATCAGCAGCTAACCATGTACCTTCTTGAGAAGTATTGTCTGAAGTATTTTCTGCAGTAAATGTTCCGTCATCTCTAAAAGAAAAGCTGTAATCAGAATAATCTGTGCTACTGTGGTTTGTAATGTTCCATTTACATTGTGTTAAAAAGCCACTTGTATAGTCTCCAGGGCAAACATCATTTTCTTGTTGTGGAGAAACGTTAATATTTACTTCAAAGACTTCATTGTAAATTTGATTGATATAATTAGTTTCTGCTCTTACATATAATATTTGGGGGTTTGATGTGTTCGTGTAAGGAAATACAATTTCGTTTACGTTGGCTTCTGCATCAGATTGAGTTTCAAAATAGGATAAGTCATAGTCTATCTCATTGCAATCTAAATCAATTTCTATAGAGAATGAAGTAATGCCGTCGTTAGGATTTTCATCAGAATCAACAATATTAAAATCTAATTGAAATAAACCAAATACACAGTCAAATAAATTATCAATACCTACACAACTAATTTCAGTACTCAAAGCATTAACTAGTTCTTGATTGTTATACACAGTAATAGTTTCATCCTCTGAATTAACTAAACTTACTGGATAGTTTAGTTCTATAAAGGAGCCATCGAAACTAGGGCTATTAATAGAACTTAAAAGATCGTTAAGTTCCTCGTCGTTGTTAACAGATTCATTCCTTAATACTTGATTATTGGAATCGTAAATAGAAAATGACAATGGATACACAAAATCGATACACTCTATTGTATCATCTGTTGAGGTCTTACTTAATGTATCAAAAATTATTGAATCAGGAGTAATGTTTTGAT
>Ga0209710_1001653_pt1 | contig 16704 bp, 17 predicted proteins | sample ArcticOcean_MG_C_5_FD_187436 | JGI IMG/M metagenome (GOLD analysis project Ga0209710, IMG submission 187436) | Marine microbial communities from western Arctic Ocean - ArcticOcean_MG_CB4_138 (SPAdes) (version 2) | ecosystem: Environmental > Aquatic > Marine > Oceanic | place: Arctic Ocean...
ATTAGACCAGTTGTTTGGATCTTTTTCGCTAGTGCCTGGCAAGTTTAGATACCTTAACCAATTGTCGAGTTGTTTCCTTTTACCATCGTCTATGTCTATCTTCTTCAATGCTGACATTAGATCAACCTTAGTTAGCACCTTGAATTCAACAGATACTTGGGCAAAATGTTTAGGATGTTTAATTGATTCTACGGCTTTTATAAGATCATATGCATTAGCCCCAGGGTTCCAAAACCTATCTTTAATCCAAGCGATAAAATCAACAGGTGTAGGCGGAATGTATTTTTTAATAGTTGCAGCTATATTAACAGCTTCAGCTTTATCTAAGTCAGCAATATCTCCGAAATCTTGTTTTGTCAATGGCATACTATCAGAGGGGTTACTGCTCATAGAAAGAGGAGCCTGTGATGTTGCTGTTCCTCTCATAACTTGCAGATGCCTCCCCCAAAAGGTTCTATAACTTTCAGTTACATTACTACCAAGCTCTGCATCTTTAAGTCTCCAACTAGGTCCTATAGTAATGCCTAGTTTTGCAAAAACTTTTCTAGTCAATGAAGATGATACGTCCTCTGCATATGGACCTTCAATGTCTAAATTAGATTCAAGCTGAACATCAAGTTGCCAAGATTCCATCGTTACAAAATGAGGGTTTAAAATAAGACTTTTATAGTATCTTTTTAATCTACTTATCATTGTATTATCAACTCTTTCCTTACCCCAATCTACTTTATTACCTAAATGAAAGAGTAACATCCATGCGTCTTCACTAAATATTTTTTGTTGCCAGTTTTTTGTAGCAGGTGATTTTGACTTTGGCTTTTGATTAGGATCAGTAATTTTTAATGGCTTACCATCAGGACCTAATTTAGGTTTTGCATTAGGATCAGTAATTTTTAATGGCTTACCATCAGGACCTAATTTAGGCTTTGCAATAGTATCAGTAGTTTTTAATGGATTACCATTAGGATCCAATTTAGGTTTCTCAATAGTATCAGTAGTTTTTAATGGATTACCATTAGGATCCAATTTAGGCTTTGCAACCTCTGCTTCACCTAATATCTCAAGAACCTTCATTACTTTTTACTCGCTGCCAATTTTCTAAATAATTCTTCTTTAATAGAATTTTTGTTAGAACTTCCTTCTGCATGCATTGCGGCCATATGGGCATTATACTTTTTAGTCCCCTTTTTATGTGGGCTTTTGCCTTCAACTTTTCTCATTGTGCCATTAATTCTACCTTCAATCCATGCTTCAATTTTAGAAATTCGATCAGCTAAATCTTCTATTTGAGCCGAAGTACCACCAGGCCCTAAGTCAGGCATTTTTGCTGGATTAGCTCCTCCCATAAGATCTTTCCAACTTTCTTCGCCTACTAGTCTATCCTGTGTAGGGTTACCTGTAGTTCCTGCTGGTTGTGTATTAATAGCATCTTTTGCTTTTAGTTGTCCAGAAGGACCAGTTGCTTGAGATTCATTAATACCTGCTAGTCTAGTAAAACTTGATAAGTCCATATCTAACGGCATGCTACCTTTTTTAACTGTAGCACTTTCGTTGATATAATCTGCGGTTGGCACTGCCTCGGCTGGTGCATTGGCCATTTGCTGTAGTGCAGCTAAATCAGCTTGCGGATTTGAAGGAAATAGTTTCTTCATCTTTGCACTTATATCATAAAAATCGTTACTCATCTTAGACTCCTATTTATTTTTTGGTTTCTTTTTTGAAGCGTGTGTATGTCCTTCAGCTATAACATTAGTCATGCTAGTAATAGGAACGTTTCTTACAACATATTTCTGTCCACAACTAGTAAAAATTGCATCATAGTGTGTAACTGTACCATCTTCTAGCAAAGTATGCTCTCCAGGAATTACAGTACATTCACCATATGTCTTATGTTTAAAACTTTTTGCACAATCATGGTAGATGCCGTCACCTTCTTTAATATCTTTAGGCTTATCATGACTCCAACCTTTTGCTTTCATATCTAAATGATCTTTTTCGACTTTTGCATGCTTGCTTTTGCCTGTCTTAGGATCGTACATCATATGTGGTTCAAATTTTTCTTTAGCATCTTCTTTAACTTTTTTCTTTTTATGAGGCTTACCACAGCTTTCGCAAATTGCTTTACCACAGTTACAATTACACTTTCCTTCAGAAACTACATCATTTTGAAACTTAACATCATAGTCTAAGTGATGATACACACTTCCAATGTAATCAGCAGCTTTAGTAATCTTTGATTGGACCCAACCTTCTAGTCCTTCTTGTTCGCTAATGTTTTTAAGCATTTCGTGAAGTTTAATAGAGTATTTTGCTAGTTTGTACAGCTCAGCCCTTGCCATCTGTACTTCGTGATCCTGTTCAGCTACTTGAGCTAAATCAGCTAACCCTTCCTTAATTGAAGATTTTTTCTTTTTGTTAATCGGCATCATGTTCTCCTTGAAGACGTTCTTACATGTATTTATGTTTTACTAGTCTGCTTCTTCTTTATTTTAGTATTACCGCCAAGTAAGTTATCTTGATCTAATGCGTTTATCATAGTACCGTTTGCATTATACAAACTACTACGTCTTTGCACTTTGCCTACTCCTGTAGGTGCTACTGATATACTTGCAGATGTTGTTGTTTCATCAACCATTTGATAGTCATCGTCATCGGCTACTTGATAGTCATCAATTTCTTGATTGTATGTTTTTTGAAGTTCTGCTTTTTTAGAAGTTGACATTTTATTAAATGCATCTTTAGCAGCTCTTGGCGAGTCAAATCCCATTCTTTTTGCAATATCTCGATTTCTTTTCTTATAATATGCATCATTAGCAGCATTAGCCTTGTCTGCAGGTGCAACAGTGTTTACTTTCCAGTCATCATCGCCTGCTTGTTTTCTAGTAACCCAGTTACCCTTAGTGTCTTTTGAATATTCGCTGTCACCCTTCATATGGTCACCGCCTATTTTAAATCCTTGTAATTGTAGATTACGTATAGCAATTTCTCTGGATCCTATAGTTCCAGGAATTTCATTTGGCAATGCTTTACGATTCCAAATAACATTACCGTCTGCTGATACTGGAAAATATTCAATACCTTTAGGACCTTGCACTTTACCTGTCTTTTGATCTAAGATTTTATATACGCCATGACTACCAGTACCCTTTTGCTTTGTAGGATTAGTCTTCTTTGACAAATTCATATTTGGCATATTCGGCATATCCGGCATATCTGGCATATCTAAGTCTGGCATATCTAAGTCTGGCATATCTAAATTTGTTATTTCAAAAATTTTCATCTTATTTTCCTTACTTTTTCTTTTTTAATTTTTTATTAAATTTTTTAATTTTTTTACCAAGTTCATTGTAACCTTTTTGTAATAACGGCCCTGCAAGAGCTGTATAAGGAGCTAATCTAGCACCAGCTTGAACTGCAGCCGGTATAATCCATTCGTCTATACTTTCTTGTCCTTGTGACAATCTTTTAGCTATAGCGTCTAATTCATCTTCACCAGGTACTCTTTTGTATACATTTCCTATTGATTCACTGGATCCTATAATTTTATCGTTAAGATAAACCTTAAACCTTGGTACAGAGGCTTTAGATTTTGAATATACTTTTTTTATTGAATCTTTAAAAGAATCTATTTTTTCCTGTAATGTTCCAGGTAAAGTAGATATATCAAACACCTTACCGTTGTCTAGTTTTACAATTAATTTATCTAATGATTCAGCTAAGTTTTCGTCTATGCCTACCATTTTGTCATTTACAGCACTTCTTTTTATAAGTTTGAACACGTCTGCATTTTTTATACTTCTATCTGCTTTAGATATAGTTTTAGCATTAATAAAACCAGTTCCTTGTGATAACTTTTCTACCATAGCACTATATAATCGTGTGCGTGAAAAACCTTGTTCTTTACTTGCACTAAATTCTATAGCATCAATTTCATCGTGTTGGTTTATAAATTGTTTTATATGATTGACTACTGCACCAAATATTGTACTTGCATCTCCAGTACCGGTTTTCTTAGTAGTCATATTGACTTCAAATGTTATATCTACACCAGATAGAGGAAAGCCTCCAGCATCGACAACTTCAAAGTAATATTGAATCCCTACTTCTTTATTACCAATGTTTGCCTTATATGCTTCACCGTCACCTTGGGTCATTTCATCATCTATTTCCCAATCAACCTGTGTATCAAATGATTCTTTAACTGGTTGTTTTAATTTATTTGCATCTACTAACCACACTTTGGCTTCTCCGTGTGTATTCATAAGTCCTATTAGCCTAGTATTACCAGCAACTAGATCGTAAGATCCATTTGGTTGTTTAATTACTATAGGCATTTCAATAGTACCTGCATCCATTGCTCTTTTAAATCTTTCAACTTTTTTTGGTTCTAACTCATCCAAGGACTCACTGCCATCAGCACCAGTATTGCCAATCTTCTTTACGTTATTATTATTTACAGTTATTGTTTTACCAGTCTTGGCAAGTTTTCTCCATCCTTCGCGGCCTAGTTTTCTTATGTACGGATAACGATTTGCTTCTTCCCATTCTGCATCAAACTGTGGTTCTACATAAGCAACATCTTCCGTTACAACTGTGCTTTCGCCTACGTAGGCTTTGATTGTTTTGATACCTTGATACTTATATGCTTGAAGTCTATGATTTCCATCTAACAGATATCCATCGTCGCCTATTACTACAGGTGGAAATTTTGTAGTGTCTGCTTTTTTATATTTTTCAATATTGGCCTGACTCATTCCATCGCTTTTTACTGCTGTTGGTATCTTATCAACTTGTATATCTTTAAGTGTAAACCCCTTATGAGATAGAACATATTTTGACCAATCGGAACTTGGGTCAGGTGCACCTGTATGTGTACCTTGCATTTCTTTTGACAGTTTTGCCAACATTTGCTCTGATGATATCATTGAAGAATTTCCAGCAATTTCACCTGGTTGTTTCATATACTGTTGTAGTTCTTTTGCAGTACGCTCAAACTTATGATCTTTATATTTAAATCCTATGCCGCCTGCAGATTCCCATTGATTAACATTTTTACCAAAGTCATCAACTAGTATATTAGGCGTCCCGTCAGCATTCTTTGCAAACTGTGGCTTATTATCAGTTATATAAACATTTTTAGGAGGAAAGAAACTTAAATTCTTTTCTACCCATGTACGTTTATGTTTTTCTGAGTTAGGATCATCTTGTAAAGGAGTTGAACATATATTATATTCACCTTTTATATTTTTAATTAATGTTAATAATTCTTTAGCTTGAGGAAGTATTGGTAAACGTAACCAAAAGTCGTCTGTATCTCTAATACGTTGTAATGCATCGCCTATTTCATGTTCTTTGTCAATTTTAGTAAAGTGATCAACCTTCATTAGGCGAGACCATTCTCCAAAGAAGTCAGCTAATACACCGTCCATATCAACATATATCTCTGATGTTGATGCTATTTCACCTAATTGTTCTTGCATATTAGTAAAGTATACACTACTTTTGGTATTCTTGTCAACTGTTTCGGTAAACAATGTAGGGTTCTTTTGTCCCCAACGTCTTAATAGTACACCCGCAAGCGAGTTTGCTTCATTTTCATCTGGACTCCCGTCCCGTCCATCTAACTCTCTGCCTAGTGTTTTGTCTTGCTTGTAGTGTACGAGTTCGTGTGCAACAGTACGCATAACATCCATTTGGTGTCTGCCTTTAAGCTGTACTACAATATTTTTATTATCGTTATCAAAGTATCCAAAAGTAGTATCTTCAGTATCACTAACAAATTTAATTGAAGGTGATGTTGTTAACTCTAATTGTTCTTTACAAAATTTAATAAAATCTGTTAAGTTGCGTTGTTTATTACTTTCAGAAAGACCTAAGTTAAATAATACGTTAGTTGACTTACCTTTAACTTTTTTACTTAGTGTAGGAGGCCGCCCGTCTTTGTCTACAGTAAAGCCCATCTTTGATGCTTCGATAGGTATCTGATTAACACCTACATCAACAGTGGTGTTGACACCTTTTACAATGCGACCGTCTTCATATAATTCACGTAGTCTCATTCTATTTACCTACCACTTGCGACATGACCAATATCTTGCCTTATGGCGTGGTCCTGGATTGTCACAGTTGTGCCTAGCTCTAAAACTCTTACGAGCTTTTGGATTATTTTTTCTTATCTTCATTGCCTTACCTTTAACACTGCTTCCACCGTGTCCAAAGTTTACTTTAACTACATTACCTTTCGGATTTTTTACATACACTTTAAACTTTTTAACATCACCTTGCATAGGTTTGCCTAGCTTAACTGTACGTCCTTGATATTCTGCTTCGTCTAATATTTCATCTTCGTTAAACCAAAGCACTCCGTAGTCTTCATAGAAAGCATCATCATCTTCATAAGTGAATTCGTTCTCACTTACTTTAACGCATTTGTTTACACGTTTGCCTTTATTCTTACCAGTACCCTTTTGAGTACCAGATTTCTTATAACCGTCCCAACAATCAAGTTCACTAATTTTCATTTTTTTCGGCCTCTAAAGTTAATACTTCCTTGCATCTTAGGAAGACCAAACCATAGTTCGAACCATTCCTTGTCACCAGGCTTTATATTTTGTTCACGTTCTTTTTTTCGGTTAGCTGTAGCAGCATCACTAATATTTTCAAGAGTGTATTCTGTGTAACCTTTGTATTCGTTTACACCAGCTAGGCGTTTTAATGTAGCAATATCCAAACCACTATGCTCCCTGAGTAGAAGTATCTACGCCCATTGCTACTTGTAATTTTTTAAACATTTCGTCAGCAAACGGCTGTGCTGATTTTGTAACACCTGACTTAAACGCATCAATATTATTACTTGTAACAGATCCGCGTAGTTTAGTACCACTCATACCAGTTGCATCGTCAGCTGCTGCATCGCGAGAAAGTTGTACGTAATTAATTTTAGTAAAGTTATAATTATGCGTTGGTTTTTCTACACCGTTATAGTCCTGTAATATCTTAAGAAGTTTTGGCTCGCCTTCTAAAAACGTCACTTCATTATAACCCATTTTATACAATCGATCAGCAGCTGTTAGTACAGTTTTAGCTAATCCAACTGCTATACCGTTAAAGCTCTTACGAGCCCAGTCTAGTTTGTCTTGTGATGTTAGTGGATTATCAGGTAGTTTAGGAGCTCTGTCTGTTAAGAATAAAAAACTATCTCCGGGTGCTTGTTTAATAGCGTTTACAAGAAGTTCGTGACCAACTGTGGCAGGATTCATTCTGCCTAATGCAAATGATGCAATTTTTTTTTGTTCAGTAACTTCAAAAATCTTCACGTGTAATCGCCCTTTTTAATATTCTCTGTTTCTTCAGAGTTTATCTTTTGTAAAAGGTTATTCCTGTCTTGGTCAGTGTATATATCTTCTGAACTTTTTCCAAGATCAAATTTACGACAATAGTCGTCGCATCCTTTTTCAACCATAGATGTTAAATACTTTTTAGGGTCTGCATCTTTGCCCGAACGCTGGCAGTCTGCTAACTTTGAAACAGCTGGAAAGTAATGCCTGCGATAGAACATTGGATCATTACGCATGTACACAAGTGTATCTTCAACTACGTCGAACGGCAAATCCTTCTCGTCAGTATAAAATTCATCTAGTCTCATAATTATTTTTTACCTTCAAATGGAATGTTTTTACCCTTTAATGGGCCATAGAAAAACTTTTCCATATCTTTTGAACTCATCTCACTTCTTGCGTACTGTTCTAGAGATACATTGTTTGTTCGTACATCATTAATTATAACTGAGCCTTTATTATTTTTCTCTAAGGCTTTAAACGCTTTGTCTAGATGTGCATACATTTCAGCAGTTGTTCCTAGTTCAGCCCCAGCTTTACTTAGATCACCGAGAATTTGTGCAAACATTTTTTCGTCAGTGGCACCCTTCAAACTAAGTAATGAAGGTTTACCAGCTTCCCAAAACTTGTCTGCCATTATATTAATCTTGTTTTGAACATAATCAGATAATTCTGGCAGGTCCACGTTTTCTGGTCCATCAGTATTACCACCTGCAGATTTTTTGTTAGTAACACTAGCAACTGTTGCATTTGGTCCTGAGCTATCATCTGTGATTGGATTTCCCTCTTTGTCTAGGAATGTTAATTTCCCCTTTACTCCTTTGCTAACCAATGCCTTCTCTTGGTCATTGACCGGGCCAATCATTACCATGTCACCTTCTTTAAGTCGGTTACGAGCTGCTAATGCTTCTTCTAAGTTTTTAAATGCATCATCAACTTCAACTTCGTCGTTCCATACAGCTGCGGCTTTGCCTCTCTTCAGCGGCGTCCCTGTGTTTTCTGGTCCATCTCCCATTGGAGTCTCTCCTCCACCGTCAGCATCTGGATCAATTGCACCGGTTGTGTTAGCGTCTTTCACTAAATCTTCTAATTTTTTATCATCTATTCCTAAACGCTTCATTTCACGCATAAATTTGTCTAAGTTTGCTTTAGAGTCAAAGCCTAACCATGATAGCCCTACATTATCTAAGTCATCTAGCATCCAAGCATATAAAGTGTTCGTCTCACCGGTAAGCTCGTCTGCGTGGTCCTTTTTAAACAGCTTGTCTATTCTTCTATATTGTGCATTGTCGCTAATAGCGGCCAAGGCCTTAAATAATAGAGCGTCATCTGTACCAGGGCCGTTAATTGCTACAAAAATATCTTCTGTAATTTGAGTATCTTGTGCAGCCAATACCTCTGAATCTGATGTACCTTCACCTCCTCCAGCCTCGCCCTCGCCACCAGTAACTGGTGGTAATGGTTCGCCATTGTCTTTAAATCTATCTGGTACGGTCCTATCTAAATCTTGTTCTGTTGGATCCATAGAATCAACAAAATCTGCAACAATTTTAAGTGAATCTGTTTCGCCTCTACGTACTAGTTCTGCTTCTATTTTAAGAACCCAGTATTTTGCAAGAATATCAACTTTCTGAGGATTCTTCTTGCCTGCGTCTTTATAAAATAACCAAACAATTTTATTTTCAGGTATATTAACTGTAATCTTGTTAACATCAATATAGTAACTTTTCTTTTTCCAGTTAAACTTAATTACTTCATCAAGTCCTTCTTGTTCCTCAGGAGGAGCAACACCGTTAGCAGGATCTTTTTTAGCGTCTGCTTTTCTTTGATCAGCTTCTGACTTTTGTCCGCCATCTCTGTTTGGATTATTATTTTGGCCTTGTCCTGCATATTTATAAGGCTTTTCATTACCCACCATGTGTCCAATAGTTTCTGGACCTGCATCACCATCAACTTTTAATCCGTATTGTTTTTGATATGCTGTAACAGCATCTCTAGTTGTTTGATCGTACTTACCAGTAACTGGAATACCTAAATAACGTTGTAATTCATCAATAGCTAGTTGTTCATCAGGATCATTTGCAAGACCACCCTTGCCTGATTTAGAAAAATCAGCTAATGGATTGCCAGGAACATTAAGTCTACCAGGCTTCTTATCAGCTTTTGCTGATGTAGAAACTGTAGAATGACGTCTTGTATACGGTATAGATTGTTCTATTTTTTTATTAACTACTAATTGATTTTGTGTACTTAGTTTTGGTAGTAATTGTTTAAGATCACTAACTAATTCAGAAACCTCTTTATCAACTGTAGCGTCTTCAAATATATAATTATTGTAAAGTTTTTTACGTAAAATCTTTTTACTTTCTTCAACACTTACTGCTCTTGCTTCAGGATTATTATCTAGTAATTCTTTTAATCTTTTTAATTTTTCGTACGCTAATGTTGTAGCTGCTTTACTATCTAAATCTGCAAACTTGTTTGCTACCATTGTTGGACCATCTGGCTCAACCGGCTTAGTTATTCTATCCTTTGCTTGGTTAACTGCTGTCATTGCATCAAGTTCATCATCTGTTGCTGAATTTGGTGAATCACCTAAGGGCGCCTGTGCTGTTGCTGCATTCTGTGCAGCAATAATTCTATCAACCTGTGGTTTCATTTTTGGATTATATGACCACGCTTTTCTAACTTTATCTAGTTTACTCTGTGGTACAAGACCAACTTTAGCAAGTGTTTCAAGATCTGTCATATTAGATCCAGATGAAGTTGACGGACCTCCACCAACATATTGATCACCGGAATTGTCTTCGGGCTTCATAAAAACAAACTTATCTTTAGAAGTAAATAATCCAGGTAAGTTTGATTGTTCTGCAGCATTCGCAAGTACAAATTGTACTCTCCATGACTTTGATTTAGCAAATCTCTTAAATCCTGCTATGTTAGCATCATCATTTGCTGATGGTACTTCTGAAGAAACTGCGGCTGTTTCCATAGCATTAACATCAGCTAATGTCATTCCAGGTTTTGCATATTGTGTAACAATTGCCATAAGTGCTTCTTTGCTACCTGGCTCTATTCCTGAAACTGTTGGTTTATTAACTGGACCAGTTTTTAAACTTGGCTTCTCAAGAGGTGTATTATTTGGATTTCGTCTATCGTTTGTTGAAGATCCAACTTTTGCATTTGGATTCATACGGGCTAACTGTTGAGCAGTAGGCTTTATATTTGTTCCTTTATAGTTGCCCTTATCGTTTACTTCTTCTCTAGTCCAAGAAGTATTTTCCAAAGTATTAATTTTAGTATTTTTGTTAGTACTTATTTCAATATCAAAATCTTTATACCCAAGCTCAAATAAATTACTTGATAAGTTGTAAGCAACTTTATCTGATTGTCTTTCTGATAACTGTGACGGTATTTCAAGTTTCAGTATAATATTTTTATCAATACCTTCAAATATACCATAATTTGTTTTTTTCTCATTCAATGGCATGTTTACAGATTTGAGCATGTTTTCTAATACTAATTTTTTTATTTTTCTGTTTGGTATTGAAACGCTAATAAAGTTTTTCATAATTGCTTATTCCTCAATGATTTAATAATATACTTTGTACGGTGCCATCTGTGTAGATAACAACTGCTCTAACCCAAACATAGTTTCCGGTAAAATTTTTAAAGAACGAGCCAGTAGTGCCTGTTTCTTCAGTTCCGGATATGTCAAAGTAGTCAGCGTCTACTGGAACAGTTGCAAGAGTACCTTGCATTTTTACTGTTCCACTAAAACCAGTAACATTGTACTGTACAGTATGGAAACCATCGGCTCTTCCGTAGTATCCGTCACCTTTGTACTTTTCACCAGTAACAGTTTCAGTCGTACTGTCCCCTGGATGTGATTGATTTGATAATATTGTTTCGCTATAACTCGGCATACTGTTATTTATCCTTAGCAAGGTAACTAGACATTTAAGAATTTACTGTTTATCTTTAACTTTTACGTCTACGTTAACCTCTTTTGCAGCTGACTCAAAAACAAGCTGGTTGTCTTTTGCAGTAATATGTACTGAGCCACCGTTCTTAAGGTTTCCAAATAATAGTTCTTTTGATAAAGGACGCTTAATGTCTTGATCAATTACTCGTTGTAACGGTCTTGCACCCATCTTAGGATCAAATCCTTTGTCAACCAAGTAGTCTAATGCTTCGTCTGCAATAGTAATACTAATATCTTTATTTTTAACCATATCTTTTAAGAGTACAAGGAATTTACCAACAATTTTCATCATTACTTCTTTAGTTAATGTTGAGAACGTTATTGTAGCATCAAGTCTATTTCTAAACTCTGGAGCAAAAAACTTCTTTAAATCTGCATCTTCATACGATCTCTCTAAATCATGACCAAACCCAATGTTATTCTTTTGAGCAGCTTTAGATCCTAAGTTAGTTGTAAGAATCAAGATACAATTACGTGCATCTGCTTCTTTACCATTAGATCCTGTAATCTTACCATTGTCCATAACTTGCAACAATAGTTGACTAACATCTGGATGTGCTTTTTCGATCTCATCGAGTAATAATACACAGTTAGGATTTTCTTGTAACTTTTCAATCAATAGTCCACCACGTTCTTCATGACCAACATAGCCTGGAGGTGATCCAATTAACTTAGCAATACTATGCTTTTCTTGATATTCACTCATATCAAACCGTACAAGGGTTACACCTAGATGTTTTGCAATTTGTTTTGCAGTTTCTGTTTTACCAGTTCCTGTTGGGCCCATAAACACAAAGCTACCAATAGGTTTATCATCAGCTTTTAAGCCTGCTTGTGCAATAAGAATCTTGTCAACAATAGTTGTAATTGCTTCATCTTGGCCGTATACTTCTTGCTTAATGTTTTTTTCAAGACTTACTAGATTTTCAGTTTCTTGTTCTGCTACTTGTTCTGCAGGAACTTTAATTATTTTTGAAAGTTCAAATTGAATTTCACTAGCGTTTACAATTTTCTCTTTAGGAGCACTTAGATTAAACCTAGAGCAAGCTAGGTCAATTAAGTCAATTGCTTTGTCTGGAAGTTTTTTATCAGGTTGATATTTTACACTTAGTTTAATTGCTTCGTCAATTGCACTTTCAGTAATTTTTGTTGCATGATAATCTTCGTAGTATTTTTTAATACCTTCTAGGATATCCTTTGTAACTGATGTAGATGGTTCGTCTACAGTTACTCGTTGGAACCTACGCATTAATGCACGATCACTTTCAAAGTACTTGCGATATTCTTCCCACGTAGTTGATGCAACTACTTTAATATTTCCTTTACTTAATGCAGGCTTTAGCATATTTGCAAGATCGTTTGCACCGCCGCCACCGCCACTTCCTGCTCCGCTAATCATATGTGCTTCGTCAATAAACATAATTGTTTTGCCTTTTCGGCGTAGTCCGGCTAATACTAGTTTAAACCTTTCTTCAAAATCTCCACGGTATTTAGAACCTGCAAGCATACTACCAATGTCTAGCATATAAACACTATATTCTTTAAGAAATTCAGGTACTGCTCCGTTAACAATATTCCAAGCAAGACCTTCGGCTATTGCAGTTTTACCAACACCCGGATCCCCAACTAGTAATACGTTATTTTTTGTTCTTCTTCCTAAAGATAATGCAATTGATTCTAGCTCGTCAATCCTACCAATTACAGGATCAACCTTATTTCTTCGTACTTCTTCATTTAAGTTAGTAGTAAATGCATTTAACGCTCTCTGACCAGCAGTAGCACTTTCACCATCTTCTTGACCAAGTTCAGCAGTAATATATTCTGCAAACTTATCTTTATCAACTCCACTTGTATCTAAATAAAACGCAGCATGAGATTTCTTTTCTGACAATATACTTAATAGAACATCACTTAAAGTAATATGTGCTCTACCAGCAAATAATACTTGTGTGAATGCTCGGTTAAGAACTCGCTCAACGGTTTGTGTCTTCTTTGGTTTGTATCGTGCGCCTTTTGGCATTACAATTTCTGGCAAACCTGTTTTTAAATAAGTTTCTAGCTGTTTCTTAAGTTCTTCAACTAAGCATCCATATCCTTTTAATAAGTTATTAAAGTTTTCTGAACACAGCATTGAGAATAGCAAGTGTTCTAATGTGACATATTCATGATGGAGTTTCTTAGCATCTTTAATTGCTTTATCAAAAACCAATTGTAGTTCTTCGTTCGGTTCTACCATGCTATTATATATTTCCTTTTGTGATGTTTAGTTAATACTATTATATAGTCTTTATACATTGTTTGTCAAGTCTTTCTTTAGTTTAGTTATTCGTTCTATTAGCTCTGGATCGTTAGTAGTAGGAACATTAGCCTTTAGTTTTACAAATATAATTCCACGCCTGCCACTTCTAGGATCAGGTATTCCGTAACCGTGTATACTAAACACAACTGTTGGCTGACTTCCTTTTGGAACTTTTACAGAAAGATTTTTTCCTTCTGGTGTAGTTATATTTACTTCTGTACCTAGTAATAAGTCAAACATATTGATAGGAGCAACAGTGTGTAAATTTAACCCATCTCGTTGCCATGTACTATTATTCTTTATTCTAATCTTTGCAAATAAATCTCCTCGCGGTATACCATCAATGCCGTTATTACCTAATCCTTGATACCTAATTACATCATGTAATCCCGGAGGAATTGTTATTTCATGTGTTTGCGTTCCACCTACGTGTAATTCATACGATAGTCTTATCGTCTTTCCTGTAAAAATTTCTTCTATACCTAAATCAACATATAATTGTATATCATCATTTTTCATCTGTGGACGCCTACCCCCAAATGGTCCTTGTCCTTGTCCAAACATACCATTGAATATGTCTTGAAACGCTGGATCATTAGGATTTATGTTACCGTTAAACCCTGAATTTGGATGATGATGAAATCCGCCACGTTGTTGCTGTTGCTGTGGATCAGAAGTACCAAACCTGTCATACCCGGCACGTTTTTGAGGATCTTTTAGTGTAGCATATGCTTCATTAATTTCTTTGAATTTTTCTTCATCACCGCCCCGGTCAGGATGATGTTGCATACTTGCTTTTTTGTATGCTTTTTTAAGTTCTTCTTGCGAAGCTGATTTATTAATACCGAGTAGTGAATAGTAGTCCATACTAATACTTATCGGCTCCTAATATGTTACTTGCTTTTACTGGATCCTGTGTACAATCCAAACCATGCAGCACCTGCACCAACTACAACACTTACTAAGCCTGATTGTTCCATACTAGGACCATCTAAATTCATATACCAAAATACAACATGATATAACAGGTATATGTAAACTGAAATAAAAATACGTGGAAAGATTCTCCATTGGTCAAAAGCACGGGCTAGGTGGATCCATTTAGCATAAGGATTTACACCTAAGTCTTTAACACTAGTATCTACTTCAAGTTCTACTGTTACTTTTTTAGAAACAGAACCTTTGTCAGCAGGTACAACTATACTATCTCTTTTATTAGACTTACTTGAAATTACTTTTGTTTTTGGTTCGTCCCACCCGGTTCTATTGTTAGGAGTAGGTTCTTCTATAATTTCTTTATCTAAGTCTTCTGGTTTGCGTCGAGCCATTTTTCTTCTCCAGTTTAGAAAGCCTTGTTTCTAGTTCATCAATTTTTTTAGTAACATGAGGATACCTTTTACGCCAGGCGTCATCGGATTGTTGTAACCATGTCCAATTGTAGCGTTTTACTAAAAAGTCTAATGCTAAATCAAATTTTGCATAGCACCACAATCCGGCCTGAGTATCTTTAAAGTACATTAAAAAAGCAGCGCCAAGTAATGAGCCTGCAATACTAGTGTATATCCAACGTGTATCTAAAAATAATAATTCTAACATACTAATCCTTATATAAGTTGTCTGATGTTGGAATTTCGATAATTTCAAATTCCATAGGTATTTTACTAACTAATAAAAATTTCCTTCCATCGACAGTTTTGCCTGCTAATCGTGTTGGTTTTTTACTACTAAATTCATCAACATAAAACACTTTTTCTGTACCCATGTGAGTAACTGTTAATTTTTGATCAGGGTCAAACCATAGTTTAATTTTATGCCAAGTTTTCATTACAGTCTTTTCTACTTAAAAGGATTTATTTTATCCAATACAGATGTTTCAGGTTTGTTATTAGTTTTCTTAACTTCTTCGTTAACAGAATCAACTTGTTTGTTTGCAGTGTCTAGTGCTTCTTCTGCATTTTTATAGTACGACTCGTATGCTGCAATGATAGTTTGTTGTTGTTGAACTAATGCTCTAATATCACTAAAGTTTAAACCAAGATTAGCATATCCTTTATCTGTAATAGAAAACAATGCTAATGGTCGTCCTGACTTCTTAATCTGTTGTTTTACTTCTTCCCAATTTTCTTCAGTAACAATAACCCATTCTACTTTTCGCATTTCAAGGCGATCAACTTTAGGCAAAGTTAGTTCAGGTTTGTCAATAGGAGTTGCTGATACTTCAATTAGTCTAGGTGTTGAACTACAGCTACTTAGTAGCAGTACTACCAGTCCACAACCAAGGACATTCTTTATTGAACGCTTTAGCATTTAGTGCCTCCTTTTCTTTTGTTGTAAGCGGATCACCACTTAGTATTTCAAAACATCTTCCTGCGTTTTTTGTTCCACCATTTATTGCTCGTTGTATAGACTCAGTTTTTGCTATAGCCGCTTCGCCTAAGTCGTCAAGCTTCTGTAGCTTTTTTGCCAGTACAGAATTTTGTGTTCTAATTTGAGAAAACTTAGAATTTACGCTGTTTAGTTCTTCAGTAACTCTAGCATAATCTTTTTTCATTGATACTAATGCTTGCTCGCTTATTTTAGAAGCAGTTTCTGCGTTTGCCGCATTTTTAACTAACACAGCCATCTTTGCTTGTGAATCGTTATAATACCAATAACCAATGCCGGCCATACCCGCCATCAATATAAACATAACTGCTGCTATTTTTAATCCCATAATATTAGCCTAACAATTTTCCTAGTGTAGCAGGACCTGCAATACCATCTGCAACTAGTCCGGCTGCCTGTTGCCATTCTTTTAGAGCTCGTTCTGTTCCTGGACCAAAGTCACCATCGGGTGTTAACCCTAGTTCTTCTTGTACTGCTTGTACAGTAGGGCCTCGTGATCCTTTGCGTACAGTTTCTGACATATCAATTGCTGGTGCATGATATTCTCCGCCTAGTACTTCAACTGCATGTTCATAATGACTAATACGATCTTCTAATCCTATATAACCACCGTTAATACGTTTAGTAAGGGTTTTCATATCCTGTGCATCTGCATACTTGTTTAATTTATTTTCATCCCAGTACCAACATGCACTATC
>Ga0209710_1001657_pt1 | contig 16641 bp, 18 predicted proteins | sample ArcticOcean_MG_C_5_FD_187436 | JGI IMG/M metagenome (GOLD analysis project Ga0209710, IMG submission 187436) | Marine microbial communities from western Arctic Ocean - ArcticOcean_MG_CB4_138 (SPAdes) (version 2) | ecosystem: Environmental > Aquatic > Marine > Oceanic | place: Arctic Ocean...
TGATGTAGTTAAAATTCTAATTTTAGTATTAATTGGCAATACGATTGGCTCATCCACGTCTCTCAAATAAAATTCATGGTCCATTGGGTCTAATCCTGAATCACGCTGACTAATTTCTTTGCTTTTGGCATCTAAACTACTAAACATAGTTATTCCCTCACCCACACCATCTAGATAATCATATTTCCACTTCCACTGCGAACCAGTCGCCTTAATTGTGATAGCAGATTCAGATGTATCGTCCATTTTGATTAATAATTTTGTTGCAGGGACTGCTAAAGAAATAATAATTACAGTTGGGATAATCGTCCATATGATTTCAACTGTTGTACTGTGTGAAAATTTGGCAGCCTTTGCACCTTTTGATTTTCGGTGATGAAAGATTGACCAAAACATTACACCAAAAACTAAAATACCGATCACGGTAACAACCCAAAGAGTTACCATATGCATTTGGTAAATTTCTTGACTAATTGGAGTTACGCCTTCACGCATGTTAAGCGCCCAATCAGCCATCGCTGATAGTGGCATAAAAAATAAAGCTAAAAATAGTTTTTGCAGACTTGATTTCAATTTTGAGATACCTTTCATCAATTAATTCCGATTATTTTGAACAGTGATTTTTTTAAAACCGTAAGAATATTATCAGCTTATAAAATATATATCAATAAACATTCACCCACTAATTAAGTTTTTTATATGAAGATTGACAACTTTTTTTTTAGAAAGTTTTTAGAAGATTAAATAATTTTTTTCTATCAGCCTCATTCACTCTCTCTGCTATTAATAGAATTTTTCCTTTTTTTGAGATTGAAATCTCAGATGGGGCTAAATTCGTTGCTGGTTTAAATTTAAATTCTGCCCAATGCCGAACGAAATTATAATCTTTTACATTCTTTCTATTTACAAATGAAATGGTAATATTAAATTTATCAATTTTAACTTCTTCATAATATGAGCTTTTTAATGCTGTTATATACAATGCATACCATAGGAAAATAACTTCAACGCCATAAAAAGGAATTGCTAAATAAACATTAATCATACTTAATATGATAGCAATTACTAATACAAACATAGCAAAAGCTATATAGATTCTTTTTATTAGCTTCCAGGGCATTGCAGGATTGGGGCGAATAATTAAATGATGTTGATCTGCTTTTAAGTATGTATGTTCAATCATAAGTATTAGGATTAGATAAAGAAGTTATAATTCAAAATTAAATAACTTTAATTAAAAGTATTGGTGCCGAGAGCGAGAATCGAACTCGCACGCTATTACTAGCGCTGGATTTTGAATCCAGTGCGTCTACCAGTTCCGCCATCCCGGCAAGATGAGAAGGCATTATAACAAGCTATAACATTAAGATGAATATTGAAAATTTTAATTACGAACTTCCAAATAAATTAATAGCCCAATACCCTCCGAAAAATCGTGGGGATAGCAAGTTATTAGTGGCCAACCCTCTGTCTCATATACTTCAAGATTTATCATTTTCGAATTTCATAAAACTTATTAACCCTAATGATTTAATCATCTTTAATAACACGAAGGTAATAAAAGCTAGATTGTTTGGGCAAAAAGAGACTGGAGGTAAAATTGAAATTCTAATTGAGCAAGTTCTTGATGATCAAAAAGCATTAGCAATGATTAAGTCCTCAAAAAAAATAAATATGGATTTTAAAATAATACTTTCAGATAGGTATGTCGTTCAAATTCTTAAAAGAAAAGAAAATTTATTCTTAATAAAATTAAACCAAGGGTCATTTTACGAGTTAATGGAGCTAAATGGGCATGTACCTCTTCCTCCATACATAAATCGCCCAGATGAGATAGATGATATTGATAGATACCAAACTGTATTTGCAAAAAATAAAGGTGCTGTTGCAGCGCCAACGGCAGGGCTTCATTTTTCAGAAGCTGATTTCGAGCTATTCAATCAAAATAATATTAATTACACTTTTATAACACTCCATGTCGGCTCTGGAACATTCCAGCCAGTTAAGGTCATGAATATAAATGAGCATATTATGCATAGTGAACAATTTGAGATTACAAATGAAACAAAAAATAAAATTGAGATGGCAAAGAAAAAAGGTGGTCGCATAATTGCAATAGGCACGACAGTTTTAAGAGCGTTAGAGAGCTCATATATTAAAAATGAAATTATGACTGGACAGCAAGAAACAAAAATTTTTATCAAACCAGGTTATAAATTTAAATTAGTTGATAGTTTATTTACTAATTTTCACTTGCCTAAAAGTACTTTGCTTATGTTAGTGTCTGCATTTTCTGGTTATGAGTTTACAAAAAAAATGTATAGTCATGCAATAGAAAAAAATTATCGCTTCTTTAGCTATGGGGATGCAATGTTTATTGAACGAAAATCTGTAAACTATGACTAACAATTTACAAAAATAGGAAATAACATGCTCAAAAAAATACTTATATTAATTTGTTTAACAATTTTACATTCCAGTTATACCTATGCTGAAATAAATAAAAATGCCGAATTTGTATTTAAGATAAATCTTACAAAAAAACCAACAACTAGACCTCAGACAGTTGCCTACGTTCCAGGTGAGAAAAAATATTATATTGCAGATGGTGGCTTGGCTGCTCGCGGTTCAGACTATGAGGCTCCAATATCAAAATCTCTTATTCATACGTTCGATGAAAATGGTAAATTTATAGAGTCCACAAGAGCTGGTTTTGATAATCGATCAATTTACTTTAATGAAAAAACTTTCACACTAGAAACAATTACATACAATGTATCAACTGCTGCTGGCTTTGCTCCAATGACAGGTATATTCTCATTAGAATTAGATGAAAAGGGTTTATTAACAGCAAAATCAGAAGTTGTTTCTCAGCCATCGGCGTCATTTGGAAGTGCAGGAACAATGCCGACTTATGATTCAAAAAATAACCTATATTATGCAAAGCAAGAAAACTCTAATCGCGTTTTTGTATTAGATGGAACATCAAAAAAATTAAAAAAAGAAATTAAATTGGACTTTGATGCACCTAAAGTAATGCATCATGATGTTGCTTCGCATTTTATAGCGTTTACAGGAAAATCGGGTGAAGAGTTAATTTTATTAGATATCGATCATAAAAGATTTCTTATCTACAACAAAGATGGAAAATATCAGGGATCAAGTGCACTTCCTAAATCTTTAAAAATTAGAGCGCAAAATCATTTCAATGGCCTAGGTTATACGTTAAATGGTTACTACTTTATCTACTTAGATTCAGATGGAGAATTTGGAAGTTACCATGCCTACAAAGTATTAAAATAATGCTACTTTAAATATTTTTCTAAGGATTTTAAATCAATCAACTCAGACTCTTGTGTTTCTCTTTTTTTATATTCTACCTTCTTTGCTTCAATCGTTTTATCGCTTATTGTTATGCGATGAGGGATTCCCAGCAATTCTGCCTCACTAAACATCACTCCCGGCCTTAACCCCCTATCATCTAAAAGAACATCAAAACCTAAACCTAATAATTCATTATATATAGAATCTGTTGATTTTTTAACGCCCTCGCTTTTGTTATAGCCAATTGGTGTGAGAATAACTTCAAATGGAGCAATAGAACTTGGAAATATAATACCTTTTTCATCATGACCTTGCTCTATTGCTGCTGCCACAATCCTTGAAACACCAATACCATAACACCCCATTAATAAAGGTTTGGGCTTTCCTGATTCATCAATAAATTCTGCTTTCATAGCCTCAGAATACTTTGTTCCTAACTGAAAAATATGCCCCACTTCAATTCCACGACATGTTTTAAATTTGTCCCGATCAGGATGATCTTTAGCTACCTCACTATTAGCAGCAAAATCTGTCTCCTCACTATAAACAAGTTCATCTTCTCCAGAATCTGCTAAAACATGAAATTCATGTGAGCCATCGCCACCTATTGCTCCATTGTCAGCTTGTACAGCTCTAAAATTTAACCCTATAGCTTCAAAGATTTCACTATATGTCTTATACATATCTTCATAAGTATTTTTTAAACAATCGATATCTGTATGAAATGAATACGAATCTTTCATTAAAAACTCTCTTGCACGCATCACACCAAATCTCGGTCTTATTTCATCTCTAAACTTCGTTTGTATCTGATAAAAATTAATAGGTAGCTGCTTATAGCTGTTAATTTCTTTTCTTACAATATCTGTGATTACTTCTTCATGCGTGGGACCAAAACAAAAAAGGCGATCATGTCTATCTTTTATTTTAAGCATTTGAGGGCCAAAGACATCCCATCGGCCAGACTCTTCCCAAAGCTCCGCTGGTTGTATTGCAGGCATAAGTAACTCAATTGCCCCAGATTTATTCATTTTCAATCTAATTATAGATTCAATTTTTCTTAATATTTTTAGCCCCATTGGCATCCAACTATAAAGACCTGAACCTAAACGACGGATTAAGCCCGCTCGAATCATTAATTTATGACTAATTAGTTCTGCCTCAGCAGGAGCTTCTTTAAGGGTAGAAATATAGAATCTAGATGCACGCATAATTATATTTTTATTGCTTTATTGATTTTGTGAATTCTTTAATATCTTGCCACAACTTTCTCTTTTTCTCTGGATTTTCAAGCATTTCTTTTAACGAAACAGACGAAAGGTAAGGGATAGTTAAATTTTCTTTCCCTATTGTTTTATCTAGACCCTGTTCAAGAAATATTAAATGATCGCAAAGTGCCATTTCACTTACAAGATCAGGCTCTTGGATTGTCTTTATCGGTTGCAACCGTCTTAATTTATTTGATAGAGTATCTAAATAGGCACTAATTTTTCTAAATAATTCTAACTCGATAGTATCAGACGAATTAAAAATTGGAGCTACAAACAACACATTAAGATCGCCCAATTCAATTATTTTTAGATTGAATGTATGTCCTTTAGTTAATAATTGCTCTTTTTTAACTTCAACTTTCTTTGGAAGAGTTAACCATATCGGACTTAAGCCCAGCTCATCATATATTAATGAATCTTTTATTATGTCTTCATTCATAATGCCATACCCATTAAAATTGCATCTTCTTGGCCATCTTTATTTTGATAATAATTATTACGAACTCCAGTCTCGTTAAATCCAATTTTCTTATATAATCTTATTGCAAATAAGTTAGAACTTCTCACCTCAAGAAAGATATTAACAATATTTGCTTTTCCACACTCACTAAGAAGATTTTTAAGCATCAACTCTCCAAACCCTTTTTTCTGTTGCTCTGGCGTTATAGTTATATTTAATAATTCACACTCATCTAAAGCAAATAAAGCAATATAATAACCAATAATATCATTTTCATTTTTTAAAACTTTAAATAAATTCTTAGCACCATATGAATCAATAAAATTCTTATTAGTCCATGGCGTTAAATGGCATTTATTCTCAATTTTAACAACCACATCCAAATCATCTTTAGTAAAAAGTTGTATTTTATTATTTTGATTCATCTAAAGATTATTTTTTTTGAGTCTTTCTTGAATAGTTTCGGCTACTTTATTTCTAATATAAATGGGAGAAGCATTTTTTAAATTAAATTCCTGACTAAATTGACCAATAGCTAGGGTCGCAATTGCAGGTGCTAACAAACATTTACCATCAAAATATTCTAGCTCAATATCCGCATACTGAGATTTAAATTGTTCTTTATAAGAACTAAGTCCAGAACCAATAACTATCGCTTTTTTTATTTTTGTTAGCTCAGGTAATTCGGTTGGATTAAAAACTCCTGGCTCTATTAAAGGAGTTATAACGTCATTCTTATTTTGATATATTCCCAAATAAACTTGCCTCATTCTTGCATCAATGCATGAGATACAATGTTCATGCTTTGATAAAAGGGCTAATGCCTCAAGTGTGTTAACTCCAATAATTGGTAAATTATTAGCATAGGCAATTCCATATGCAATGCCGCAAGCAACTCTAATTCCAGTAAAGGAGCCAGGTCCTGCGCCAAAAGCAACGGCATCTATATCGTGTATCTTTAAATTGCTTTCACTTAATAATATTTTTATTTCTGGGAGAATATTTCCAGAATAATTCTTGCCTGATGGAAAGCTTTTCTCAGTAATTACTTTTCCAGCTATCAAGGCAATTGAAATAGTTTCAGTACAAGAATCTATAGATAAAATTTTCATTTAAACATTATAAATGCTTTAAGAATTCTATTACATCATCTTGCTCTCTTGTTCTTTTAAATTCGGGCAGGCTGCGCCAAAATTTCTTTCCATAAGGTTTGGCGACAATTCTTTGGTCACAAATCATCAATACCCCCTTATCTAGCTCATCACGAATAAGTCTTCCTGCTCCCTGTTTCAGAGAAATAACTGCCTTTGGTAACTGAAATGACATAAATGCATTAATACCTTTAGCTGTAAGCATATTAATTTTTGATTCAAATATTGGATCTCCAGGAGATTGGAATGGGAGTTTATCAATAATTACTAACGAAAGGTCTGACCCCCTTACGTCTACTCCCTCCCAAAAACTTAGAGAGCCTATTAAAATAGCATTACCATGACTCTTAAACTGGTCTAATAGTTTTGTTTTAGAACCAGCACCTTGGGTAAGAATTGGATAACTAATATTATTTTGCTCAAACTTGTCTTTTAATAAAACAGTTATTTCATTCATTGATTTAATGCTGGTTGATAAAATAAATGCTCTTCCCTTTGAGGCAATAAGAAGGGGGTAAACTTGGCTAACTAAATGATTATTAAATAATCTATTGGATGTTTCTGGCATCTCTTTTGGTACATATAAATATGCATTTTCAGAATAATTAAAAGGACTTTTAAGTAATTTAGTTTTTGTATTTTCTAAACCCATTAAAGATTGAAAATGATCAAAACTAGAATTAACCGCCAATGTTGCTGAAGTAAAAATCCAAGCTGTATCATTAATTTTTTGAAATTTTCTAAAATTATCTGCGATACTTATTGGGGTTATATTGAACTGAATCGATTTTAAGAATACCTCAATCCAGTATACATAATTTTGATCGGCATCTTTATTCCAGTTTTTTAATTTAGCAATAATTTCGTCAGTCCGATCTAAAAGTTTCTTAAACTCAACGTCCTGTTCGATATATGCATTAAAAAATTTAGAAAGTTTATCAAGTTGAGTTATTAAATCTATTATTTTTACTCTAAAAGAATCTAATTTTTCAATTTTTTCAATACCAATCCTTTGATTCCTTATATCAAAAAAAGAATTCACAAGATGAGTTGCGTCTATTGTTGATTTTGATAATTCTATTAGCTTTTCTTTATCTTTAATATGGCTAGATAGAATCTGGTTGATATCCTGAATTAAGTAAACAATTTGATTTGTAGAAATATTTTCTCCGAAAAAAATTGAGGCAATTTCTGGGATCTGATGCGCTTCATCAAAAATAACAGTATTAGCTTTTGGTAAAATTTCTGATAACTCAGCATCTTTTAAAACTAAATCTGCAAAAAATAGGTGATGGTTAACAATCACAACTTCAGAAGTAATTGCTTTTTTTCTGGCTTTTATTAAAAAACAACTTTTATAGAATTCACAATCCTGCCCCATACAGTTTTCTTTGGTCGAAGTTACAAACGGCCATATAGTAGATCTTTCTGGAATATTATTAAACTCAGATATTTCACCTGATTCACTATGATCTGATATCTTTTTTATTTCATGGATATACTTTGCATCTTCTTTATTTAAAAATTGACCTTCGAGTAATGCATTTTCCATTCTTAGCTGACAAATATAGTTTGATCTCCCCTTAAGAATATTAATGTCAATTGGGATTTTAAGTGCATCACGAATTGTGGGTATATCTTTAAAAAATAGTTGATCTTGTAAATTTTTAGTTGCAGTGGAAATAACAACCTTCCCCCCATTTATTAGTGCCGGGACTAAATAAGAAAAAGTTTTTCCTACACCGGTTCCAGCCTCCACGATCAATGATTCTTTTTCTTCTATTGCTTCATTAACAATTTTAGCCATCTCAACTTGATCTTCTCGCTCGTTATAATTACTGACGATTTCACTTAGAGGTCCCGATTTCTTAAAAAACTCTTTTATTATTTGTTCTTTTTTCATTTCACTTTTTAAATTTACTATTTATATTAGTATAAGGAACTAAAATACCAGGACCTAAGTCACACTTCGGATTGTTGTTACAGTCTCGAAGTTGGCATAATTTTTTTATTTTGTATTGCCAACTTGTAAATAAGTAACATTTTTTTTCATAATTAATTCTATTCTCATACATTATGGGTGAGATTTAATGTATATTCTGATTTATAAACGACTAAAATTTAAGATGAAAGTTTAATATGCGAACAAAACTAGAAAAATTTACATTAATCCTTGGTGGGGCACTTATTGGAATTCTCATCAGCATCAATTTACCAGTCTTTGCTGATAAGGTAAAATCCTCTGCCCTTCCAATTGACGAACTTCGAACATTTGCTGAAGTATTTGGAAGAATTAAATCTGATTACGTTGAGCCTATCGAAGATAAAAAGTTAATCAATGAGGCATTAAATGGAATGTTATCTGGTTTAGATCCTCATTCAACTTTTTTAGATTTAGATCACTTTAAAGACTTAGAAATGGGAACCACTGGAGAGTTTGGAGGACTTGGGATTGAAGTTGGTATGCAAGATGGATTTGTTTTAGTAATTTCACCTATTGAAGATACCCCAGCATATAAGGCAGGCTTAAAAAGTGGTGATCTAATTATGAAACTCGATTCTACAGGCGTTAAGGGTTTAACCTTAAATGAAGCAGTAAAATTAATGCGAGGAAAAGCCGGCACGTCAATAAAGTTACAAGTTTTAAGGAAGGGTCTAGATAGTCCTTTTGATGTAAAAGTAACTAGAGCTAAAATTTTAACAAAAAGCGTTAAAGCAAAACTTGTTGAGCCTAACTATGCTTATATAAGAGTTACCCAGTTTCAAGAAAGGACTGGTGAAGATCTTGCTAAAGCACTAAAAAAACTAAGGACTAAGAATAAGTTTGCTTTTAATGGGATTATTCTTGATATGAGAAATAACCCTGGAGGACTACTTAATTCATCAGTTGCAGTAGCAGCTGCCTTCCTTAAAGAGGGTGATTTAGTTGTTTACACTGAAGGCAGAGCCCCTGACTCAAAAATGAATCTAACAACATCTCCTGAAAATTTCATTAGGAACAACCCAGAAAAAAATAATTATCTTAAAGGTTTACCTGTTGATATTAAAGATACCCCAATGGTAGTTCTTATTAATAATGGATCTGCTTCAGCATCAGAAATTGTAGCGGGAGCATTACAAGACCACAAACGAGCATTAATTGTTGGCACTAGGAGTTTTGGTAAAGGTTCAGTTCAAAGTATACTGCCTATGTCAAATGGAACTGCCATTAAACTTACAACTGCAAGATATTTTACTCCTAATGGGAGATCTATCCAGGGCAAAGGTATTGTGCCAGATGTCGTTGTGGAAGATGGAATGGAAAGTTTCGTGATGCGTGAAGCAGACTTAACAAATAGTTTATCAAATCCTCAAGATAAAAAGAGCATAGAAGAAAATTCAAAACTCGAAGAAGTAAAAGATGTCCCTACTAGTGACGGTGCAGAAGCTTTAAGAAATTTTAAACCTATAAAGTTTGGTGAAAAAGATGATAAGCAATTTTTGGAAGCTTTAAATATTCTTAAAGGTATTGATCTTTATCAGAAAAACTAATTTATTGGCTTAGAGCATTATGCTTGATTTAATCATCAAAGAATTTGACAAAGCTCTCAAGGTCTTAACTGTAGAATCAGCTTCTGAAAGATCAAGACCGGATATAAATTTTAAAGATTCATATACTTTAACTCCTCAAGAAAAAAAAAGTCACAGTAAATTTATGCGTGTAAATCACTCTGGTGAGATATGTGCGCAAGGATTATATCGAGGACAACTTCTCTTTAATAAAAATAATAAAATTCGGAAACAACTATTAAAAGCTGCAAATGAAGAGCTAGATCATTTAGCATGGTGTCAGTCAAGAATTAAAGAGCTCGATGGAAGTATAAGCTATCTTAACCCCCTTCTTTATTTAGGCTCTTTTACCATTGGAAGTGTTGCTAGCATTATTGATGAAAAATATAATTTAGGTTTCTTATCAGAAACTGAAAAACAAGTATCAATTCATCTTGAAAGTCATTTAAGCAAGATCTCCCCAAAAGACATAAGAACAATTGCAATAATTAAGCAAATGAAAAAAGATGAAGATAAGCATGAAGCTTCAGCTAAATTAATGGGAGCTAAAGAATTGCCCACCCTTATTCAGAAAACTATGAAATTCACATCTAAAATTATGACCACATCAACATTTAGAATTTAGAATTTAAAGAATTAGCAGATATAATAAATTTATGGGAAACAAATTTCAAGAAGCATTTGAGCTCCATAAAAATGGAAGCCTTCACGAAGCAAAAAAGATTTATGAGGGAATCTTAGAAAAAACTCCAGACGACTTTAATTGTCTTCATCATCTTGGGCTTATTGCTAAAAGCAATAAAGAATATCTAGCTGCATTTAATCTAATATCACAAGCAATAAATATAAATCCAAATAGTGCTGCAGCTCACTTTAATCTTGCCAATACCTTAAAAGAGCTTAATAAAATAAATGATGCAATTGCTAGCTACGATAAAGCGATTAATATTAAGCCAGACTCTGAGATATATTTTCTTAGGGGATTAGCTTTCTATGAGATCGAAAAATTAGGGGAAGCGGTATTAAGTTATGATGAATCTATTAACCTCAAACCAAGTGCCTTGGCATATTGCAATAGGGGCCTAGCTCTAGTTAATCTTAATAGAATAGAGGAAGGGATTGCTAGCTACGATAAAGCCATCCAAATTGACTCTAATTTTATACAAGTTAGACATAACCGCGGGCTAGCTTTAAAGATATTAGGTAAAACAAAAGAGTCTACAGAAGCATTTAAAGCAATAATTAAAATAGAACCTAACCACCATGAAAGCTTGTATGAGGTTGCTTTGATATATACTGTTTTAAAAGAATTTAATTTAGCTTTAACGTATTGCGAACAAATCCTCAAAATTGACCCAAAAAATAACCAAGCGATTTTATTAGGTATAAAAATAAGAAAAAGAACTTGTGATTGGTCTTGTGATAAGCAAGACACCTCATATGCATTAAAAAAGATAAATGATAATGAGGAATCAGTTGGGCCATTTTCTTCATTAGCATTTTTTGATGACCCAGCTACACAAAAAAAAATATCTAGATCCTATGCTTCTAAATATATTTCCCCTAATAATTTGTTCAAAAAAATCCTGCCCTACAAGAATCACAAAAAAATACGTATTGCATATTTTTCTCCAGATTTTTGGAGTCATCCAGTTTCAAATTTAATGGTTGAATGTATTGAAAAACATGATCGATCAAAATTTGAAATATATGGATTTTCTTTGGTTGACCGGCCAAATGATCCAGTAAATATAAGACTTAAAAAAGCATTCACAAAATATATAAACGTAGAAAATAAACTTACAAAAGATATTGTTAAGCTTGCTAGGGAAATGGAAATTGATATCACGATTGATCTCGCAGTTTATACTGGGAAAACTAGGCCTGAAATTTTTGCTATGCGAACAGCTCCAATTCAAATTAACTACCTAGGCTTTCCCGGTACATCAGGAGCTGATTATTTTGATTACATAATTGCTGACTCAACTCTGATTCCAAAAAACTATCAAAAAGATTACACTGAAAAAATTATTTACTTACCAAGCTTTCAGGCAAATAATTCACAACAATCTTTCCCAGAAACTTTATTAACCCGAAAAGATTTTGGACTACCTGAAACTGACTTTATATTCTGTTGCTTCAATAATTCTCATAAATATAGCTCGTCTATTTTTGATAGCTGGATAAAAATACTAAGTAAGGTTGATAATAGTGTATTACTTCTTTATGCAGATAATGAGTCAGTAAAAACAAATTTAAGAAAAGAAATTACCCTTAGGGGAATTCAGCCATCTAGGCTTATTTTTGGAGATCGTTTAGAAATGTCCGAGTACTTAGCGAGATATAAAGTTATTGATCTTTTTCTAGATACGCTCCCTTTTAATGCTGGCACTACTGGTAGTGATGCACTTCGAAGTGGCTTGCCAATAATAACTTGCAAAGGAAGGTCATTTGCTGGGCGAATGTGTGCTAGTTTATTAAATGCAGTTAGCTTACCTGAGCTCATAACTTGCAGCTCAGAGCAGTACGAGTCTCTTGCAATTGAGCTAGCAACAAATCCAAGCCAGTTAAAAAATATCAGGGATAAACTAGATAAAAACTTACCTAAAGCACTATTGTACAACGCCACATTATTCACAAAAAATATTGAGTCGGCTTATTTAACAATTTATGAGAAAATGCAAAATAAATCAAACATAGAGCATATTATTGTGGATATAATTAACAAATAAATTTATGGAAAAAATAGATATTTACCTTATATCAAATGAAAAATTTTAAAAACACATTGGCAACATTTCAAAATATAAAAAATATTAAGGAAATTAAACTATTCAATGCTCATGGTTTTGAGTCTGGTCATATTTTAAATAAGCCAGGCACTCAAGGATCTATAAAGTTATACAATCACCTGTTTCTTGTTTTTGGCGAATTAAATACAAGTGCAGCTATTGAAGGTTTAGATCTTTATTGTGAGCATGTCGATGATGCTAAAAAAAATCCAGGAAAACACCCTAATATCGATCGCTTACTAGATATCATCAAAACAAAACAGACGCTTAGAATAAAAATTATTTAAAAATAGATTTTAAGAAAATAGAGGCTAAGTTTAAACCTAATTTTGCTGATTTTTGAATCAAGTTTTTTGCTTTATCTTTTTCTTCAGGAACAATATACCCATAGTAATAGAGTAGCCCAAGCCCAAATAAGGCTCTCGGATGATTGTTACCTGCTGCTTGTTTTAGCCAAGTATAAGCTTCTGGCTTTTTAACACCTTTATCATTGACATATAAAAGCCACATTAAATACTGGGTATCTATATCGCCATCATTACCGTCTTTTCTTAATTTATTTAAATCTGTCTTTTCAATATTTACTATAGAAGAATAAGTCTGTTGAAAATTTTTATTATGTTGATTTATTAACCTTAATTCGTAAGCACTTAAGGTTCTATATTTAGAAATGTTTCTCAAATAATGAATAGCTTTTTGATGATCTTGCAACGCGGCTATCAATAACCAATCCGACATCAAACTAGCATCAATAGAAATTTCTTTAAGAGCTAGATCAAATTGCGAACTCGGGTGACCATCTTGAGCTTTATCTAATAAAGTTTTTGTATATCCTGCACAAGATAAAAAGCATAAAAAAATTGATAAAATTAACTTAAGGAGTAGATTCATTTATTAGACAATGGATATTAATTGGAGTATTGTAAAAGTAATTATATTTGATGCAAAATAAAATTACTATGAAATTTATAAAACACTTTTTTCTATTTTTAACATTGATAAGTAGTTCTTTTGTAGCTAATGCAGATGCTAATCCGGATGTATGGCCTTATATAAAAGAAAGAATGTTTGAAGATAAGCCAATTGAAGAAGTTAATTTTCTAAAAATTGATGGTCCAAAACGTGCATCAAGTGGTGCCCAGGTTCCAATCAATATTAAAATAAGCCAAAAAGCTGGTATCGAAATAAAGAAAGTTATTATTATCATTGATAGCAACCCTGTTCAGCATGCTGCAACCTACCATCTCACTAAAAACACTCAAGAACTAGATCTTTCAACAAGAATTAGAATGGAAACTGATTCTTTTGTTCGCGTAGTAGGGGAAGATAGTAATGGAAAATTATATATGAGCAAGGTAGCTATAAGGGCTTCAGGGGGTTGTAGTGGCTATATGAATAGTGCGGATCCAGAATTAACCAAAGATTTAGGGAAAATTTTAGTAAAAGCTAAAGCAGAATATATAACGACTCGAATCAAACATCCCAATTTTACAGGATTACAAAAAGACTCGATTAATGGCTGGTTTGTCCCAGAGTGGATTGTAACTCAAGTTAGATATAACTTTAATGGTGAGTCTATACTGGTTGCTGAGAACGGAATTAGTATGAGTCAAGATCCTTATCTAAAATTTAACTTCTCTCCTAACAAGCCTGGAACTATTACAGTCTCAGCTACTGATACCAAGGGTCAAATCTTCCTTAAGACAAAGAGCATTTAAACTATCTGCTTAGTTTAATTCGTGACTTAATTTCACTATAAATATCTACAATCATTGGAATAATCGCAATTAAGTTAAAAATCCCAAATATAATTAAGATATTTCTTAAGTAGTTTTTAAAATTGATAATGAGAGCATTTAACTCAATTAGCTTTAATTGATTAGCATTTAAATTAATGTCTTTCTTGCTAGCAATATTTTCAAGATTACATTGTTTATTAGATTCAATACAAAAAGCCATCTGCCTGTCATATTCTTCAAGAAATATTTGATGTGAAAAATAGTCGTTAGCCAATAAAATAAGAGATAAAAAAAGTCCAACAATCGAAAACAACCAAAAAAATTGCTTGCTAAATTTCGATATCATTATTTATCCCCTTTTCACCGTTTAAGTTAACTCTACAATAACAGAACTATGTAATAATAAATTTAAATCCAGCAACTATTAAAACTACCCCTAAGATTTTTTGCATGCGATGCTCATTTAATATCCTAATACCAAGTTGCGTACCAATTAAAACTCCTACAATCACAGCAAAAACATATAAAAATATTGTATTTGGTATTAAGCTAACTGAGGTTATATTCCCTAAAAGACCTGATATTGAATTAAATAAAATAAATGCAGCTGCAGTTCCTGATGCGCCTTTCACACTTGTCCAACCTAAAAAAACTATCAATGGTGATAGAAAAATACCGCCTCCCGTCCCTGAAAGGCCAGATAGAAATCCAATAATGGCCCCAGCAAATAGTCCAAATAAGAAATTTACTGGCTGATTAGATTTCATCTTAAAATATTTAAAAATATTGAATAAGAATTGAAACCCAGCGAATAATAAGATGATTCCAACTAGTAATCTATAGGTCTCTGAAGGCAATTGAATATAACCTCCAACAAACGCTGCAGGAAATGATCCTAAAACAACGGGTATGAAAATTTTAAGGTTAAATAATTTATTTTTTATGAAACGATAACTAGCAATCGAAGACACTATTATGTTTAAAATTAATCCGATTGGCTTAATCGAAGCAATGGGAGTTCCCATTAAAGACATAATTGCAATATAAGACGAAGCGCCTCCATGTCCAACAGATGAATATAATACTGCTCCAATAAAAATTAACCCAGCTGTAATATATTCAGATAATTGAAATATCATTTAAGGATTAAAATAATTGCTTTAATCAAAACAATCAATCAGGGCCTTATTATTTGATACTTTAAATTTTCCAACACTTTTTGAATTGTCATTTAGATAATGAAAATACATATCTAACTGACCTGATCTTAATATCAACTCTGCTAGGTCATTTGGGATAACCTCATTTCTCCTTATTGAAGATTGTTGAGTTGTTGTAATAAATTCAGATTTACCACTCTGTATTGCAATAGTTTGGAACCAATTTCTAACAGTAAATGAGTAAATTGGTGGCTTAAGGTTCTTATATCCTCTCTGATATATTTTATAATGCTTATTCATATCAAAAACATTTTTACCTTGATTGTAAAATAATATCTCAAAATATTTCTTTTTTTCTTTTTCATCATAATTCTTTCTACAAACTACTGTTAGTTCTAAATACTTTTCATCAATTGGTGCAAAATAATTACCTGCAGTAAACTCTTTAAATGATTGCCCATTTGCAAAAGAAAAATTTACAAGTAAAAAAGTAAGAAAAAAATATTTTTTAGTCATAAGGAATAGTTTATCAAGTTTGCTTCTATTTTAGTTAAAATGATTCCTCTTCAGATAAAAACCGCCACTTACCTTCGGGTAAATCATTTAGCCTAACATTTCCAATTCTAACTCTTTTCAAACCATTAACTTTCAAACCAACTAATTCACACATTTTTCTTATTTGCCGATTTCTTCCCTCAATTAAAATAAATTTAAGCTGATCTTTATTTTGCCAATCTACTTTAGCTGGTTTTAATTTATAGTCATCTAGGGTTATGCCATGGTTTAATAATTTTAAATCATCATCACTAATGGTTCCTTCGACCCTCACCAAATATTCTTTTTCAATATCAGCACTTTCCTCCCCTATTATTTGTTTTGCAATACGCCCATCCTGAGTCAAGACTAGCATCCCTGATGAGTCAATGTCTAACCTTCCTGCTGGAGCTAGCCCATCTCTATTGAATATTGGATTTCGCTTTGAAGGAGTTTCTTGATTTTGTGAATTATAGTAATTATCTGGAGTGATTAAGCTTGATGCTGGAGTAAATTCTTTGTCATCATCTAAATGGGAAATATAGCTGACTGGTTTATTTAGTATCACTGTTGCTTTAAGTGATTGATTAAGTCTGGCTTTTTTTAAAAGCTCAACTTTTTGACTGCGGTATGCTTTAGTACCTAGTTCATCAACAACTTT
>Ga0209710_1001660_pt1 | contig 16627 bp, 7 predicted proteins | sample ArcticOcean_MG_C_5_FD_187436 | JGI IMG/M metagenome (GOLD analysis project Ga0209710, IMG submission 187436) | Marine microbial communities from western Arctic Ocean - ArcticOcean_MG_CB4_138 (SPAdes) (version 2) | ecosystem: Environmental > Aquatic > Marine > Oceanic | place: Arctic Ocean: Canada...
AATTTCTATGAAAAACCCTTTCATCCAGAGATTGGTTCTGGTGTAAGAGATATTCTATTTGAACCTATGACGCCAATCACTGCATATGTTCTAACTATGAAGATCGAAGAGGTGATTGAGAACTTTGAACCAAGAGCTAGACTCGTTGGAGTTCGAGCTCAACCTAATCTTGACAACAATGCATATAATGTTACTATTGAGTTTTATGTTGTTAACGCCCCAACAGAACTTGTAAATATGGAAGTTCTATTAGAGAGATTACGATAATGGCAGCGACTAGAAAAAGACTCAGTGTAACAGAATTTGATTTTGATGAGGTTAAGGATAACCTAAAAATCTTCATGCGAAATCAATCAGAGTTCAAGGACTATGACTTCGAAGGTTCTGGTCTGAGTGCGCTCCTAGATGTTCTTGCATACAACACTCACTATCTTGGTTTCAATGCGAACATGCTTGCAAACGAAATGTTCCTTGACTCCTCACAGTTGAGGTCAAGTGTCGTTTCTCATGCGAAGACCTTGGGATACACCACTCGTTCTGCTATATCTGCAAAAGCTACTGTTGATGTATTTTTGAATACATCCAACACCAGTGCAACTATGCCTGCGGGTACAGTCTTTACATCTAGTGTTGGTGATACATCTTATCAGTTTGTAACTATACAAAATGTTACTGCATCTTTAACTGGTTCTAGTATTGCATTTGGTAATGTAGATATATATGAGGGTAGTTATGTTTCAACTCGATATACTGCTGACACTCAGAATGTTGAACAGAGATTTATTATTAACGATGACAGAGCAGATACAACAACTCTTACAATCAAAGTTCAAAATTCTGCAACGGATACTACATCAAATATATATACTTTGGCAACAGATATTGCTGGACTAACCTCTACATCGAACGTATATTTTATTCAAGAGGTTGAGGATGGTAAATATGAAGTATACTTTGGTGATGGTATTCTGGGCACCGCAGTAGAAGATGGTAATATTATCATAATCAATTATGTTGTTACCAATAAGGGTGCTGCAAATAGTGCATCAGTCTTTGTTAGTTCGGCTGCAATTGATACAGTTAACAGTGTCAATATTAGAACAGTGTCTCCAGCAGCTGGTGGTTCTGAACCAGAAACAATTGAGTCCATAAAATTTAACGCACCCCTAGACTATGCGTCACAGGGACGATGTGTTACAACAGAAGATTACAAAACTTATGTTAAACAACTCTTTGCAAACACTCAAGCGGTTTCTGTTTGGGGTGGGGAGGATGGTTCATACGATAATGTTACTGGTGTTTCAGATGTTGCAGAATATGGTAAGATATTCATTAGTATCAAATCAACAACAGGTCTAAATCTAAATGAAGTTCAAAAGGCGCAACTGGTAACAGACTTGTCTTCATATACTGTTGCTTCAATTACTCCTGTAGTTGTAGACGCAGAAACTTTAAATATTATTCTTAATGTCAATTTTAAATTTGATAGTAACAAAACAATAAGAACTAAAGAGTCATTGGAGTCCCTTGTACAGTCTACTATCACAAATTATAATACTGATTATTTGAAAGTATTCAACTCTGTTTTTAGACATTCTCAGTTTACTTCTTTGGTTGATGCTAGTGATACTTCAATATTGAGTAATATCACTACGGTAACTCTAGGTAGTTTTTACACACCAAGTACATCAGGTTCCTTTTCATTCACAATTCATTTTGGAAATCAACTGTACAATCCCCACTCTGGTCATAATTCTACATCAGGTGGTATCATTTCATCAACAGGTTTCTATATACAAGACAACACAAATGAGATGTTCTTTGATGATGATGGTGTAGGCAACCTTCGCATTTATTATTTGGTTACCGGGTCACGAACCTATTATAGTTCGGCTGCCGGAACTGTAGACTATGTATCTGGTTTAGTTTCAGTTAATCCAGTTTATATAACATCTGTATCTAATGTTGATGACAATGCATCAAGAGCAATAAGGTTAACTGCAATACCAGCGTCCAATGATATTGTAGGTAAAAGAAATCAGATTATTGAAATTGATCTTGTAAATACGTCATTCTCAGGGGGACAAGATACAATTGCAGTTAATACTGCGGGGGGTTCAACGGGTTACGTCACAACAACTAATTATGCAACGCCGTCGAGTTATTAATCATGGCTCCACCCTTTGACCTATCTTGGACCCCAACTTTAGAGAATAAACTTAGTACTCAGATTGATGGTCAGCTGCCTGACTTCATTGCTGAAGACCATCCTAAGTTTTCTCAATTTTTAAAATCGTATTACCAGTTCCTTGAATCTGGTGAACTACAACTAACAGTCAATATTGACAACATTCTTATAGAAGTTGAGACTGATACCAATCTTCTTAATGAAGATGGGGGTTTAATTGTCACAGAAGTTGGTGCTGGGTCGGACGGTAAATTTATCGAAGGCGAAATTATTACTGGCGGTACGTCTTATGCAACCGCAACAATCTTAGTTGATGACCTTAGCGCTGCAACACCAAGAATATTCATATCCTCACAGCAACTATTTGAGACAGGAGAGACTGTAACAGGTGGAACATCTGGTGCGTCTGGTGTAGTCACAAGATATCGTGCAAACCCTGTTCAGAATATTCAACAGATGTTGGCTTATGCTGACATTGATAATACCATTTATGACTTTATTGAAGAGTTTCGCAAATCCTTTATGGCTGGAATTCCTACTAATCTTGCAAATGGAATTAACAAGAGAAATTTAGAAAAACATATTGGTGAGTTGTATCGACGGAAGGGGACTAAAGAGGGCGCTAAACTCTTTATGAAAATCCTTCTGGATGAGGACGCAGAGGTATTCTATCCAAATCAATATATGTTGAAATCATCAGCAGCAGATTGGGATAAACCTAATGTTGTTCGTTGTTCCTCTGTTGGTAATGTTATCGCAGATGAACTTGTTGGAGAATCAATTACTGGTACAGATACCGATGCAACTGCACTTGTTGAAAGTTCAACAACCTTTGCTGTTTCTGGTGGTATTTCATATATTGAATTTCAAATTTCAAATATAGTTGGAACTTTCAACAATGGTGAAAACATATATGGTATATCTTCTAAAGGAGATGTGAAATATAATTTTACTATTACTGATATAATTTCATCAGTTACAATCTCCAATGATGGAACATTATACGAAACGAACGACCTTATTGATCTTGATACATCTGCCGGAATTGGTAGTGGTGATATTTCAGCGACTGTTGGTGGGGTTGAAACAGGCTCTATTTCGGGTGTTGCAATTGATGATAGGGGAACAAACTATGAACTGGGTGATCTTGTAGTTTTTACAGAAGCTTCATCTGGATTAGTGTCTGATGCAGAAGCCGAGGTTACTGTTATTAATGGTAACATAGTTGATGAGACTGACGGCGATGTTATTATACAGGAAGAAGGTACTAACACTTTCATAGACCTATTTAATATTCAACTTGAGCTGGGTACAATTTTTAATGAGGAACCCTATGCACTATTAGGAACTGATAGAAAATATAGTGTTACTTCCGGTTACTACTACCCAATCTATAAAACAAATTATGCAGCTCAACAAGCAACTATTAACAAATCATCTGCCTCTGTAAATGGTGCAACATTTAATTCAATAACAGTTGTACTTGATGGAAATGCTGGGGATGATATTATTATAGGGATGCGTGTGCGATCAAATAGTATTCCTGTAAACACAATAGTTACAGTTACTTCTGTTACAGATCAGTCAACGATCCTTCTATCTACTCCACAAACATTTTTAGATAATGATGTTGTAGAATTTAAATCTGACTCAACAGCAGTGAGACAATATAGTTTCCTTGAGTATCCCGGTGAAATATTTTATTCTCCCACAACTTTGACTGCTGTTGCTCAATCAACTTATAGTAGTACAACATATAAACTATATGGTGGTAACTATAATCATAGAGCAGATTATCTCTATGGTGAGTCTGGAAATGCTGCATCATATACTAGTGGTATTAACACAGAAGCAGTTCTTGGTGATAGACTTGAAACTGAGTCGGCAGTGAATACAATAGCTATAGACACAAATCGTTATGATAATGAGGGGTTTATTTTAGAGTCTGGTGATGGGGATATTACAAAAATAACTGTGACTCAGCCGGGAGAAGGTTATGCATTTTTACCTACTGTTACAGTTAGAAGTCAGTATGGTGCAGCCGTAAAGGCATATTCAACTACAACAGATATTGGAAGAATTTCTAGTGTCAATATTACTAATCCCGGATTCAATTATACTGAAGAACCTACATTAGAATTTCGTGCAAATTTCGTTGTAAAAGATATAACAGGAGTTTTTACCCCCGGTACAGCATTAACATCACATACAGGAACAGTTCGATCATTTGACTCTGCAACTCAACTTCTAAAAGTTTCAATTGAAGATACAGTTGTTATCGAAGGTGAATCTTTTGGAGAAGGCAACTACAATGAAGGCGTACTTCTAGAAGACTCTCTCATAACGCAAGAGTATGTTGATGAAAATATTATTTTGGATGCTAATCTTGTCTATGGGGAAAATTTAGTTGCTGAAGATGGCGATAGACTTTTAATAGATTCTACAAGCATAACATCTGGGTTTATAAATTTAGAGGATGGTTTTGGTGAAATCATCATGGAACATCCAGAGGTCGAAGAACTAGCACAGACTATTCTTGAAGATGGTAGTGGTTCTCTTAGATCAGAACCAGTAGATATATATGGTCACGATGATGATAATATCATGGGAGAATTTATCTGTCAAGAAATTGGATTTAGAAATGACGATGCAGTTTATGTATATGATCAGAGACAAGTAAAATTTCTATTGGAAGACTCAACGGTTCCTCCACTCAAATCAAATGACAACGCCTTTATAGTTCTTAATGCTGATATAGAATATGAAGATAATTTAGTTCTTAATGCTACAGATAATCTTGGTACAAATTCTGGTGATAAGATTATTCCTAATTCTACAGCTGCAAACGGAGTTGGTGATCCCACTAACAATATTGTTTTAGAATCTGGTATAACTGATAGTGTTAATGAAAAACTTTTATACGAAAATGATGACCCCTTCACTAACCTGTTATTGGATGGAACAAATGCAGATACTCTTCATATAAACGAAAAAGTTTTATTTGAGGATACGGGAATTGATTTTTCTGCTGGAACAACATCCATAGCAACTGCGGCTGGGTCTGCAACAATTGTTCATGCAGATGTTGCAAAAGCAAAATTTAATTTGGGTACGTCCGCTGAAAAAACAGGAAGATTTGGTGGTATTGAAAATTTAATTGGTGAAGCTCTAATTAGAATTCAAGATTCTTATTATTACCAAGATTTTTCATATGAAATTCAATCATCATCTGGTAGTAGTTCATATTTAAATGAGTTGAAGAAATCAATTCATCCAGCGGGATTTAATGTTTTCTCAAAGTCTATTACTACTTCTTTTGTTTCTGCTAAATTACAAATTGGACAAGCACAGGAAATTGGGGAGTCTGACCGTGGTGCTGATCTCTTCGATGCTATTCTTAGTACTACATTCTTCTCAATATTTGCTGCTCCTATTGAGCGCCGTCTTGGTTTTACCACTAAAGAAGAGACTGTTCTATTATTAGAAACTTCTATTCAAGAAACTTCTGATGATCAATTTGAAATTGAGGAAGAACTTGGTGTAGGTGTTATACGATTAGAAACACCAGAAAATGCTTATAATGATTTTGAAGCAATAGAAATATCTTATGGAATTGGTGCTGGCGAGTCTGGTTTGTTGTTAACTGAGGATTTAGATCGTATCGTATCAGAAAGTGCTGAAGCGATATCGAACAACCTTGTTCTTGATGGAACTGAAGATGGACATCTTCAAACATCTCAGGGCGATGCCGGTTTTAATATTATCACAGAAGACGATTTGCCATTCGAACTTGAGGACAGCCTTCAAGATGGTATATCATTTCTTTCTGGTGAAGACTCTACAATAATAGATAATTTGCTTAGTGAAGTTGAGGCAGATATCTTTGTTATTGAAGGTATATCTGATTATGATAGAGATGTTCATGTTCGATCTTCTTATACAACGCACGTTGATGTTACGTTAAATAAAACACACAATACTGCTAATGGTCTGTCATTCCTTGCAACTAAAACTTATGATGGTATTGGTGGTGATGGTATTGCATTGGAAAGTGGTTCTGCTCAACTTGGTAGTCGTTTATTACTTACTCAAACTGACAGCAGTGCGTCTGATCTTGGTGATAACATTTTGTTGGAATCTGGTAGTGATGTTAACATAAATCAAAGTGTAACGAAAGATACCTATACATCACTTGGATATTCTACCAATAACTTTACCCGTGATTCCCTAGTTAATATTTCTGATGAAAACTCTGTTGATACTATTGTTCTTGAGGGTCAAGATATTGGAACATTTAAACTAGAGGATGGATCAACTGTTACAGGAACATTTGGTGACGATATTCTTTTGGAAGATTCTACTGGGTTTGGTGTTGGTGAAAAACTGAGACTTGAAAAGACTTTTATTGCTTTAGAAGATTCTATAAATGTTGGTGCAAATCCATTCGATATGGCTGGTGATACTATACTTGAACCATTTACTATTCCATCAGATATATTTGTAACTCAAAATGGTAAACTTACACATGAGGATGGCGATGATTTTATAGTTTATGATACTTCAGCTGATGAGAATGATCAGATCATTCTTGAGGATGGAACTGATCTAGATTTATACACACAAACAATAAACAATGGAGTAAGTTTAGAACTTGGATTTAGTGGAGAATTATTCACATTCGATAATAATGTGAAATCATTCGACGTATTAAAAGTATAAATATAACAAAGGAAGACTAAACAATGGGATATCAAGCAATAGGAATAGGAAGTTCGGCCGGGGATGGAACGGGTGATTCTATCCGTGACGGTGGTGATAAAGTAAATGATAACTTTGTTGAAATCTATACTCTTTTAGGTACGGGTACTGCACTAACATCTGGTATTAGTGCTACTGCTAGTGTTGTTACTCTTACAAGTTCAGTACTCGCAGGGCCATCAATTACTGGTGTTGCATCATTCCCAGACGGTAGCGTATCAGCACCATCAATTACAAACACAGGCGATACAAATACTGGAATATTCTTTAGTGCTGCTGATAAAGTCAACGTGACTACTGGTGGAACTGAAAGAGTTGAAATTGACAGTTCGGGTCTTGATGTAACTGGCGCAATTACTGCAACCAGCACCATCACTGGTACTACTCTTGAGGCAACAGGAGATACTGCTGCTGGAGATAATGCGGCCCTTGGTTATACTGCTGCTGAAGGTCTTATCCTTACAGGGCAAGGCAGCACAAACGATGTCACGATTAAGAATGATGCCGATGCTGATGTAATTGAGATTCCGACAGGAACTACAAATGTTACCGTTGCTGGAACTTTGGGTACTGGTGGTCTTATTACTTCTGGCGCTGGTATTGTAATTGCCAACGCTGGTAATATCGGTTCTGCTGGTGACGCAGACGCAATCGCAATTGCTTCTGATGGTGTTGTGACATTCAGTCAAGTACCTGTACTTCCCAACAATACTATTGAAACTGCTGATATCCAAGCAGATGCGATAACGGGCGCAAAGATTGCTGATGATGCAATCAATTCAGAACACTATGCAGCGGATTCTATTGATGAAGAGCATATCGCCAATGATGCCGTTGGTTCAGCAGAATTAAAAACCCTTTCAACTCTGTTGGTTAAGAACTCTGCTGGTTCTACCTTGAAAACAATTCACGGTGCGGGCGCATAGTTACTATTATAATTAGATGTGGACATGATGTATAAATACTAATACAGATTAGAGGAAACGGAAAATGACAGCAATCATAACAGAAAAATTTAGACTTCATAACGCAACTCAATTCTTTGAGTCTTTTAGTGAAGCAGCAAAGAGTACATACTATATGATGATTGGTAAGTCTACTCCTTTCACGGCAGGAACTAGTGGTGGAACAGATTCGGCACCACCTACTCCAGCTGATGATGTAACCAGTGAGTTTAATGTTTGGGATCAAGCTATCGCAGCAAAAAATATTGCAGCAGGTGATGCTAGTCATGCAATTTCTCGACTTAACTGGGCAAACACTACGACTTTTGATATGTACGAAAGCGATGTTAGCTCTAGTAATCTAACTACATCTGGTCAATCCAGTATTTACCAATCCACATTTTTCTTCCGTACATCTGATAATCGTGTGTATAAGGTTATAGACAATAACGGTGGAACTGCTTACTCTGGTTCTGAACCTACCTCTGAATCAACTTCTCCCTTTGCTCAAGGTGGTTATGTTCTAAAATATATGTACAAAATTACCAGTGCAGAACAAACAAAGTTCTTGACGACAGACTTTATGCCTGTTAGTACTGATTCTACTGTTTCTGCTGCAGCCGTTGATGGTAAAATTGAAAGTCTTATTGTAACTGGTGGAACTGGATATACAGATGGTACTTATTATGTAGCAGTAAACGGTGATGGATCAAGTGCAGGGACAAGTTCTGGTGCAATTATATCTTTCGTGGTTTCTAGTGGTGCTATTGCAGATTTTGGTCTTACTTCTGGAACTGATACAATCGTTTATTCTGGTGGTACTAATTATACCTTTGGAACAGTTACACTTACAGATGACACAGTATTTGCAAATGCAGGACTAACAACTGCTGTAGATTCTGGGGACATTGATAATGGTAGTGACGGTGTAATCAAAGTTGTAATTAGTCCAAAGGGAGGTCATGGTTTTAATGCGGTCAACGAACTTGGTGGTCACTTTGTAATAATGAATACATTGTTCGTTGGTGCAGAGGGCGATGACCTTCTTACAGGAAATGATTTCCGTAATATTTCGATTGTTACTGAACCAACAAATTTTGGAACAACAACAGTTGCAACATCTACAACAGCTCGACAAACTTATGCACTAAAGTTGGCTAGCACCAGTGGCACATTTACTGCTGATGAAAAGATTACACAAGCAACAACCCTTGCAATTGGTAAGGTTGTTCAGTGGGATGCTAATAACAACATTCTTTATTATCAGCAGGAAAGATATCCAAATTACGGCACATCTACAGTTGGTGCATATATTGCTTTTTCTGGCGCAAATGTTGTTACGGGCGCAACTTCTGGGGCAACTGGGACACCTGATGCATCAGCGGATAGTGCAGTAACTCTTGCTAACTCAAATACTATCACATTTACTGATGGTTATGCAAACCCAGAACTTGAACCAGATAGTGGTAATGTAGTCTATATAGAAAACAGAGCCCCCATCACCCGTGCGACAGATCAAACGGAAGATATCAAAATTGTAGTGGAATTCTAATATGGCACAAAAGACAAATCTTAACGCAGCACCGTACTTTGATGATTTTAATGCAGAGAATAATTATCACAGAATTCTCTTTCGTCCGGGATATGCAGTTCAGGCAAGAGAGTTAACGCAACTTCAAAGCGCATTACAACATCAAATTGAAGCACATGGAAGTCATATTTTTCGTGAGGGTGCATTGGTTGTGCCGGGTCAAGGGACGACTCAAGATTATTATAGTTTGAAACTCGCAAGCACCTTTAATGGTCAAGAGGTTGATCCTTCACAATACTATAACGTAGACAGTCCTACAACTATTACAGGTGTAACAACGGGTGTTACCGCAAAGGTTATTGGTTTTGCAGCTGCGACGACTACAGATCAACCACTCCTTTATCTTTCATATGAACGTGCGGGAACTGACTTTGAAACTACAGCTTTTGCTGATAATGAAAATCTTACTGCTAATACTGCAATATCACATTCAACAGCAAGTTATGCTGTAAATGTTGCATCTGTTACAACATACAATTCTGTGTATAGTGTCGCTGCAGGATCAACCTTAGCACAACTTGCAAGTGCAGAAGGTCCAGCATCAAGAACAGGTATTGCGTTTCGCATAGAATCTGGTATTTACTATATTCGTGGTTTCTTTGTTAACAACCTAGAAGAAACTCTAGTTCTTAATAATTATGATAGAACTTATACGGGAACAGTTGGGTTTTCAGTAAGCGAAACTATTGTTACACCAGAAGATGCAGAGTCTCTATTAGATAATTCTACAGGGTCAACTAACTATGCTGCGAAAGGCGCACATAGATTAAGTGTTTCTGTTGCACTCTCTGCTATTACGACTTCAACGGACACAACCAATTTTATCGCTCTGGTTGATCTCAAAGAAGGTAAATCATCTATAATTGGTCGCCGGACCCCATATTCTCAACTTGCAGATGAAATGGCAAGAAGGACTAATGATGAATCTGGAAGTTATACGATTCGACCATTTGAATTTACCATAGGTGAATCAGTAGATGTTAGTGTACGTAACGATAATCTACAGGGTAGATATACTGTGGGTGCGACAACTGATGATGGCAAAATCGCTAGCAGCGATCTTTTAGCTCTTACCATATCACCGGGTAAAATGTACGTCAGGGGTTATGAAATTGATAAGACTCGAACTACCATAAAAGATATTTCTAAAGCAAGAGATTTTGAAACTACTAATGCTGGTGTTACAACTTTTGACATTGGTAATTATGCACTCATTACAAATGTATACAATACTCCAGACATTACACAAATATCTGGAGAAACTACTCCATTCAATACTGTACAATTCTATGATGCTGAAAATTCAACTAGAGGTTCTGCGAATGGTAATTTAATTGGTGTTGGACGAGCTAGAGGAATTGAATTTGATTCTGGTACTGCTGGATCGAATGCATTTGCGTCCGGTTCTCGTTATAAATTATATCTTTTCGATATACGTCCATTTACAAAACTAACTTTGAGTGACACTCCATCACCAACACTTCTTGCAACACATGCAAACGGTGGTGTATTAATCACGGGTGTAACTTCTGGTGCTAGAGGTTATGTATATGCAGATGGAACTTCTGGAACTTCAGTAAATCTAATTTCTGTAGTTGGTACATTTAGAGCCGGGGAAGAGATTACATCTTCCGATTCTGCTGAAACAGGTGGAATTGTTGAGAATAGTAGTAATGCAGATATTACCGTAACTAAATCAGAAACTTTTACTTTTAATAATTTTAGACAGGTTTATATGGAGGATGCAGATAGTGGTCAAGACTTTACTGCTAATCTTGTTCTTGAAACTGTAGGTAATGTTTTTGCTGATATTTCTCTAGAAGAAGATTCATTATCATCTATTGAATTAGAAACTGAAACAAGCTCTAGTGGTAGAATTATCCAAGAAGATGCTCAAAGTTCAGTAGTCGCAAAACTAAGAGATACAGAGAAAAATCTAGCAGTATTTAAACTTCCACGAGGCAATATTAAAACACTTCTGACCGCAACTAATTCTGGTTTAAGTGATACGCAATATACAGTTCGTAGACAGTTTATTGGAATTACAAACGGTTCTGGTGTTGTTACCTTTAATGCGGGTACAAATGAAACATTTTTATCTCACAGTGAAGCAGACTATACATTATCTATTCTTACTGCTGGTGGTGGAACAGGAGAACAGGGTGATCTCGTTAGTATCTCTGGTAAAATTAGTGGTGGTGGATCATCAACTCTTACTATTACAGATGCAACTATCTTGGGGAGTGCAGCAAAAATAAAACTTACTGCGACAATTCTTAAAACTTCTGTTCAATCAAAGACTAAAACCACTAAACTTATGAAACAACTAAAAGTAACTTCTGGAACAACAGATGCCTATGGAACTCGTCCAACAGATGACACTATTTCCCTTGGCCGTGGGGATGTGTATAATGTCCTTGCAGTGTTTGACTCAGAGGGAGCAAGCACGGATGCACTTGCTCCAGAATTTACTACAAGTAATCAATCAGGAACATTTACCAGAGGTGAAAAAATCACTGGTGGAACAAGTGACGCAACTGCAAGAATTGTTGATATTACATCTCCGATGAGTTATGTTTTATCTACTTCACTTTCCTTTGTATCGGGGGAAACAATCACTGGTGAAAGCTCCGGTGCAACTGCTACTGTTGGAACTCTTACAGATGGTAGTGTGGATATCAAATCTAAATATACTTTTGATTCCGCTTACAGAGACAATTTCTATGATATTGCTAGAATTATAAGAAAAGGTTCTGAACCCGCACCCACAGGAAGATTGCTCATTATATATGATTATTTTGAACATGGTACGGGAGACATGTTAACAGTCGACTCTTATGTTGATGTTGCTAATCAAATGGACTATGAAGATATTAGGCCTGCATTGATTGATTCATATGATTTTAGGCCAAAGGTTGAAGATATTGCTGGTACATCAAGAACACTAGGGGTTATTGATGAAATTACAGGAAACTCTTTTGACTTCTACTCTAGACAATATGATGGTGCTGGTGCATCAATTTCTGATTTTGTTAAACCCGGTTCTAATATTCAATCAGACTTTGAGTATTTTCTTGGAAGGAAAGACGTAGTTGTAATTGATGACACTGGATCAATTGTTGTTATTGAAGGATCATCATCAATTTCGCCAGTAAAACCTGACATTCCATCAAATTCTGTGAAACTTGCTGATTTAACTATCCCACCATTTACTCCTAAGCCGGAAAAAGTAACTATTGAAAGAACAAGAAATCAAAGATTTACCATGAAAGATATTGGTAAACTTAGCCGACGACTTGGTAATGTTGAAAAAATAACAACTCTAAATCTATTGGAAAGAAATGCTTTAGGTTTTGAGACGTTGGATGCTAACGGACTGAGTAGATTTAAGTCAGGAATTGTTGTTGATAATTTCCAAGGTCATAGAGTTGGTGATGCCAGTCATAAAGATTATAAAAACTCTATGGATTTTTCGAAGGGGGAGTTGCGACCAATTCATGTTTCCAAATCCATCGATTTAGAAGAAAATGTTTCAACTGATTCTGCAAGAACTTCTGCTGGTTATCAGAAGACAGGTGATCTTATAACTCTTCCATATACAGAAGTGGTATTAACAGAACAACCATTTGCTAGTACTGTTGAAAGAGTTGCACCGTTCATGACTGCGACATGGAAAGGTGTAATGACCATAGACCCAACACAGGATAACTGGATGGAAACAGAAATTGCTCCCCAGTTGATTATTAACCGTGAGGGTAACTATGATGCAACTGTTGCTGCTATTGGTAATAATATGGGTACTGTTTGGAACTCATGGCAAACAACTTGGTCTGGAACTGTAAATAGAGATGATGGAGTACCTGCTCAACCACCCGGCGGCGGCGCCGGGGGCGACAATAACGTTAACGATAACAATGACGATGGCACCGGCGGCGCCGCTGGCAAGGTTCTTTGTGGAGAGTTGTACAGACAAGGACTTCTTCCTCATGACATATATATGGGTGATCTTGCTTATGCTCGTGATTATGTTCATGAATATACTAGAAACGGTTATCTAATATGGGCTAACCCATTAGTAAGACTGATGCGTAAATCTAAATTGGTAACTAATATGGTAAAACCAGTTGCGAGTGCTTGGGCAGAAGAGATGGCATATCGTGCAAGTAATGTTGGAAACGGTAATAAATTTGGCGCAGCACTCTTTTATCTTGCACCAATATGTACAGGCCTCGGCGCAGTGCTCAAATTATTTAATGTCGAAACTCGCCCAGAATCAATTAAAAGTTTTGTGGGGAACAAATAAATGGTAGTTAGAACTTACAACGCAACGCAACAAACTAGAACTGGTGTTCTCACTGAGGTGTTTGAAGACATTGAGTTAACAAGTGATGGGTTTAGGTCTATTGCTAAAACTGCTATTCCATATGCTCGTTCAAAAACAATTGCCTTCGAAGCTAAAAGTTTAAAACCATTTACAAAACTGTATGTTTATTTTGATAAACAAGTGGTCAACAAATTTGTGACACCTGCGGCTAGTGGTGCTATCGGAACTGCTTTCTCAAACTTCTCTGATGTTGAAACTCCTGTTGCTGGTAGTACATTAATTTCTGATGGTGTTGGTAATTGTGAAGGAACTTTTACTATTCCCAATCCAAGAATTTCTGGCAATCCTAAGTTTGCAACTGGTGATATTGATTTTGTAATAACAGCAGACCCAAATAACAAACAAGTTGGCAACGGCTCAAATGAAATTGTTGCAAGAGAAACTTATGCAGATGCAACTTATTCTGCTAGAGGTATATTAGATACACAACAAGAAACTATTATTGCAACAAGAAATGCAATCGTAAGTACAACAGACCTTTTTGAAGAAGGTGAAATTATTGTTGGTTCTGAATGGTCTCCCCCTCGTATGGACCCGTTGGCGCAGACTTTTATTGTTTTGGATACTGATGTTCAAAACAATAATGTTAGTGGTGCATTTGCAACTTCTTGTGATATATTCTTCTTTGCAAAGGATAATACATATCCTGTAACAATGGAAATTCGTAATGTAGTTAATGGAGTGCCCGGACCAAAAATTCTTCCATTTGGTAGAAAAACATTACAATCTTCAGCGGTTACAACATCTACAGATGGAAATACTGCAACTACCTTTACATTTGACTCTCCCGTTTATATGCAGGGTGGAACAGAATATTCAATTTGTCTATTAGCTAATACTCCAGAATATAAGGTGTGGATTTCTAATCTTGGAACACAAGATACTTCTGGTAATGAAATCACAGACCAACCTCACGTTGGTGTTCTTTTTAAGAGTTCAAATAATAGTACATGGGTTCCATCACCCACACAAGACATGAAATTTTCTCTCAAGAGAGCTAAGTTTGATACGGGTGCTGCTGGTTCAGTTACATTACAAAATCAAACACTTCCTGCATTAACTCTCAGAGTTAATCCTTTAGAGATGACAGACGATAGTACAACATTAAAAATTAACCATGCTGGTCACGGTATGTATTCTACTGTAAATAACGTCACTATTGATGAAGTTAAGTCTGGTGCATCAACAACACTTAATGGTGCAATTTCTGACACCGCAACATCGATTACTCTTACGAGTGGAACAAACTTTGATGACACTAGTGGCAAGTATTCTAGAGATGCATCCAACGTGTACTATATTAAAATTGATGATGAGATTATTAGTTATACCACCATTTCTGGAACGGGTATCACTAGTGCAACACGGGGTGCAAATAGCACAACAGCTGTATCTCATGCGAATGGTGCAACTGTTGAACTATATCAAATTCATAAAGTTCCATTGTATGATATCAATAAGACACACACTGCAATTGGTAATATTCAAACTGACAGCTACACAATTGCTCTTTCAACTACCCCTGTAGTTGATGGTGAGGGTAGTACATCTACTTTCGGTGGAAGTGTTGTCACTGCAACTGAAAATGCACAATATGATGTTTCTACTTTTATTATAGGTAATGTGACTCCGTCAAAAACTAAAATTGAGACGGCAATATTGGCAACTTCTGGAACAAGTCCAAGTGGTTCTGAGACTCCATTTACAAAATCAACAACTAATAGGGTTGTTCCAATTGGTGACAACTATTATTGGACAAGTAATAATTTGGTTGCGTCTGGTATTAATGAAACAAATGAAATGTCTGGTACAAAATCTTTGAGTGTTCCAATAACTCTAACTTCAGAAATTGATTCACTATCTCCTGTACTTGACTTGCAGAGGATGTCAATGATCGCTGTATCAAACCAGATAAATCAGATTGATTCCTCATCAGATGTATATCCTACATCTATATACAAAGCAATGACAGAACCAGAGGGTGATAATCATTCAGCAATTTATCTCACTAAGAAAATTGAACTAGAAACTCCTGCAACTTCTCTAAGAGTTATTTTAGATGCTCGACGGTTTCCCGAAGCAAATATTAAATTGTTGTTTAAAACTCTAAGAGTTGATGATGCATCTAACTTTGAGGAGATGGGTTTCAGATTTTTTAACGATGATGGAACTGTCACTGGGTCTGGTGGGCCAGATGTTATAACTCGACCTTCTAAAACTTTAAATGATTATATCGAACATGAATACACTGCTGGTGTGACAGATGATGGTATTGGTTCTCCCCTAGAAGATTTTAGTTCTTTTCAGATTAAAATTGTTATGAGGGCAACAAATCAAACTGCTGCACCATTAATTAAAAATCTTCGTGTTCTAGCTTTGGCCACATAATATGTCAAGATATCTAAAAATAGAGGATGAAGATAATTACGTTAAAGATTCTAATGGTAGTCATGCAATTATAAATAACAATGTGAACGCATATGAAGTCGCAAAAAAACGTGCAAAAGAGGCACAAAGACATAGAGATGAAATGCGTGAAACAACTAGAGAATTAAATACTTTGAAATCAGAGATGCATGAAATTAAATCTTTACTACAACAATTAGTTAAAGAGAACTAAGAATTAAATTTATTTAGTAATGTTCATGGTAATGCTAATAAAAAAATAAACGATAAGTGTATTATAAATAGATTTAGGAGAATACTGTAAATGGCATACCAAGAACTTGATATAGGTACAGTTGTTAATGATGGCACTGGTG
>Ga0209710_1001663_pt1 | contig 16584 bp, 18 predicted proteins | sample ArcticOcean_MG_C_5_FD_187436 | JGI IMG/M metagenome (GOLD analysis project Ga0209710, IMG submission 187436) | Marine microbial communities from western Arctic Ocean - ArcticOcean_MG_CB4_138 (SPAdes) (version 2) | ecosystem: Environmental > Aquatic > Marine > Oceanic | place: Arctic Ocean...
CTCGAAGGCTAATATCTGGATTAGTAAACTTCTGCTGATATGCTTGGGCGGCGGCCGGCCAATTAAAGATCGCCAGTGCTCCAAAAGTTCATCTCGGCCCGCTGTCTCCAACCCAGCTATATCAAGTTCCATTCCCTTACTCCCGTTGGCTTCGGGCACACCAACACACAGGCTTACGGTAAAACAGAAGTCCAGTCCGAATAGGGGGCTGTTAGACGTTAGGCTGCCAATGCTGAAATGGGTTTGTCTGGGTGCACCGTGATATGTCCTGCTGTCACATTTTTCCTGAAAAAGGTTTTGCTTATTTCGTATTTTTAAAATGGAATGTCACCGTTGTCGAAGGCAGTAATATCTGCAATCGGTGGAGCGTTGCTATCTTGGCTGCCAAATGATTGCGAGTTGTCTGCATCACTACCATTACGCGAAACCTTCCAAGCTTTTACATCTGTGTACCAGCGGCCGTTATACTCACGGCTTTCCAGATCGATTGAAACTTCAACTGCTTCTCCTTGCTGCAAATTAAACTGATCAATCTTATCACCCCAAGCCATGAAGCAAACTTTCTTGGGGTATTGGGCCTCAGTCTCTAAAATGTATTCCTGCTTGCGCCATTCGCCGTTAGCCGATTGCCCTGATTTAACTGGCAATATTTCAATTATTTTTCCTGAAACTTCCAATGTCACTACCTTCTTCACAAAACAATTATGAACCTTAACCCGGGCATGGCGCGCATCAAGCAGGCCATGCGAGTGATTACTTACGTATCAAACTACGCGATCTGAATGAAAGGCCAAGTGTGTTTCTCTGAATCTTGTGGATTGATGTGAAGCTACGCATGTGCAGTTAATGCTGGGTATGGAACCTAAGTTCACCAAATATAAAAAGCTTATCAAGCTGCAGCTAGAAGAGCTTACTGCAGACAATGAGCTGGGCCAGAGCGCACAGAAGACCGTTGAGCTAGATCAGCAGTCGGTTGGAAGGCTTTCGCGCATGGACGCCCTGCAATCCCAAGCTATGGCGCAAGCGCAGCAGAGAAGAAGAGATGTCCTCAAGGGATCACTTCAAGCAGCACTGCAACGTCTGAAGGAGGAAGAGTTCGGTTATTGCCTTGAGTGTGGGGATGAGATTGAAGAGGCGCGGCTATTGGCTAACCCGGTTGTTATAAAATGTATGGCTTGTATTCATAACTAACTGTTAGGCATAAGCCCAGCATCAACCAGCTGGCGTTCAAGCTGCTTTAGCTCTCCAACAACCCGACCTCGAGCTTCGCCGCATGGCGCTGGGCTGCCAGCTTGTCCTTCGTCTGCCGCCCGTGCTTGATATTAGCCTCTGAGATGCGCTGTAAGCCCTCTGAAGTCCGACCAACCTGTTGCTTGTGATGGTGATATACATTTGACAACCTCACCTCGCCCTGTGCCATTTATTGGTCGCAAATCGGGTTCTTACTTGTGTTTGTCGTTAAATATCTGACAATAAAATTAAATAACGTGTAACCAAGATAAGCTGCAGAGTATTGTGTGACCGCAGATTATAAATAATCTCTTAAGGGGAACAAAATGCCAAGTGAAAAAAGTCAGTCTGCTTCGGTCTCTGCTTTAGACAGATTTTGTCGACAGATTTTATGCGCCATTGATACCGACGACGCCAGCACAGATGCCGCCACGCGGGCAATGATGCATGGCTCTACACATGGGGTCGACAGCCATGGCATTCGGCTGCTTGCGCATTATGTAAAGGCCTTCAACGGAGGTAGACTCAATAAAAACCCTATGCTGAAAATCCGCCAAGTACGATCTGGAACGCTTGTTTTAGAGGCCGACAATGCCCAAGGTGCAGTTGCCACATTTGCCGCTGTAGATCACGCCAGTAAGACCGCCAAAGAAACTGGGATCGCCGCGGTATCAATTCAGAACACGTCACATTTCGGACCGGCCGGGGCTTTTGCCAAAGCCGGAGCAGATGCCGGCATGATAACAATGGTGTTTGGCAACTCAGACAGCTTTGTCCGCCTGTTCGATGGCGCAGAACCGTTCCATGGGACCAACCCGATTTCGGTTGCCGTACCATCGGGACAGCACAATCCTTGGCTGCTTGATATGGCAACCAGTTCGGTGCCTTTCAATCGGGTTGAACTTCATCGGTCGCTCGGCCGCAACCTGCCGTCCGATGTGGCATCCGATCATACCGGCAAGGCCACTACCGACCCTTTTGCAACCGAAATGCTGGCACCGCTGGGCGGAGCAGACTTTGGGTTTAAAGGAGCTGCGCTGGGCGGCGTAGCCGACATTTTTTCGGCCGTACTCAGCGGCATGAAGGTCAGCCCTGACATTGCACCAATGGCGGGTCCCAATTTCAGCCAAGCGCGCGAGATGGGCGCGTTTGTTATTGTGATTGATCCGGCTGCGTTCATAGCAGCCTCACTGGTACAGGCTGGGATGATCCACTATCTCACCCAATTGCGAGGCTCAAAACCCCGCGCCGGTCAACAGGTCATGGCACCGGGCGACCGAGAATGGGCCACAGCGGAGCAAAGGCGCAAAGACGGGATTCCGCTTGATCCAATCACAGTCAGTAATTTTACTGAATTATCAGAAACCTATAACGTACCTGCGCCTTGGGCCGACGATCGCTGACATCCGCGAAGAGGCTGTATCTATAGCGGGCATAAAACAATCACCCCACCTTCACCAACCGCAGAGCCGCAGTAATAAAGTCATCTGCCGCACGGTTCTCCGCCGGTATTGTCAGACAAACTTGACGGTTTTGCGGTTGATTCCTATTTTTGGTAAATGATAACATGTTCTCCCTTCAAATATTTCAAGACTTCACCTGAAATCATCCGATTGGCAGTGATGTATTACATACGTTATCCATTGAGTTTTTGTCAGGTGGAAGACATCTTGCATGAACGCGGCGTCGATATCTGTCACGAAACAGTTCGGTTTTGGGTTGAACGTTTTGGTGCAAAATTTGCTAAGGGAATCCGTAAAAATAGGGCAGGGCAACATTCGAACTGGCAATGGCACCTGGATGAAGTCTTTGTGAAAATAAATGGAGAACGCTTTTACCTTTGGCGTGCTGTTGATCATGAAGGCGAAGTTCTTGAATGCTTTGTTACAAAGCGACGCAACAAGGCTGCAGCGAAGAAGTTCCTCATAAAAACAATGCGAAAACACGGATCACCAAAGATCATCACGACAGACAAGCTGGCGTCCTATGGCGTGGCTTTTCGTGAGATTGGCGTTGTAGATCGTCAATTGTGCGGCGGCCGATCCAACAACAGATGCGAAAATTCACATCTGCCATTTCCACGACGAGAACGAGCGATGCAGCGTTTCAAGACGGTTGCGGCACTTCAGAAATTTGTCAGTTATCACGCCCAGATATACAACCACTTCAATCATGGAAGACATCTAGAAAGCAGACATACTTATAAACAAAAACGCATTGCCGCTCTCATTGAGTGGTTTCAAATCTGCGCTTCATAGATTTGTGTAATCGTGGTGCTTTGATACCTGTTAGACTTTGTTTGACAACACCCTTACAACGTCCAAACCATCGGGCACGTGAAAATCAACCTCACACAATAACTTTAATACTTGCTCATCAGAATATAGCTTCCGAGCCATCTATATGTCCTCCCATGACAATTATATAATGGCTCAAGTCTAGGGGGCTAAGACACTCCAGCGATCATTACCGATCTTTTCAGTATGCTCGAAAGCAGTTAGGCTTTCATACTAGGGCTAGATACAAACATTTTTTATGGAGTAATAAGGATGGCAAGGATAACACGCGTTGAAATTATGATGGTTAACCTGTCGCCAAAAGTAAAACGAGTGGATGCAATTCAATCGTTTGATGCTCAGGAAACTCCGATAGTAAGAATTCATGATAGTGATGGCGTAATTGGTACGGGCTATACTTATACTATTGGTACGGGCGGTCCATCGGTTATCGCATTGCTAGAAAAAACGTTAGCCCCTGCTCTGATAGGCAAAGAAGCAAATCGAATTGATGCGATCTGGAGGGAATTACTCTTTTTAACACATGCCACGTCTGTGGGTGCCATTACTTCTTTGGCTTTGGCTGCCATTGATACGGCACTTTGGGATCTGAAATGTTTAAAAGCAGGGCTACCCCTTCATATAGCAGCGGGCGGAACTCGCGATCAAATTCCACTTTACACAACCGAGGGTGGGTGGCTTCATCTAGAGCCCTCAGCACTGGTTGAAGGCGCAATTTCTGCTAAAGAAAAAGGGTTTCAAGGGGCTAAGCTGAAAATTGGTCGCCCCAGTTTATTTGAAGATAATAGAAGGTTGCGCGCGGTACGCGAAGCGGTGGGCGATGAGTTTGAAATTATGACTGATGGAAATCAAGGCTTTTCCATTTCGGAAGCAATTCGGCGGGCACGCATGTTGGAGGACTATAATATAGCATGGTTCGAAGAACCACTTCCCGCGGATGACGTGCTTCAGCATTCCCGGCTTGCCAATGGTACAAGTGTTCCGATCGCAATTGGAGAGAGTATTTACAGTCTTAGTCAGTTTAAGGATTATTTGGTCGCGGGTGCCTGCTCAATCATTCAAGTGGATGTTGCGCGTATTGGAGGTATTTCCCCATGGTTGAAAGTTGCCCATTTGGCCGAAGCATTCAATGTTACTGTTTGCCCCCACTTTTTGATGGAACTTCATCTTCCGCTTGTTTGCGCTATTCCCAATGCAAAATGGCTTGAATATATCCCGCAGCTCGATCTGATTACAGAAGCAGGCATAGACATAGAAAACGGTATCGCGCGACCGTCCCATTCGCCGGGCTTAGGCATTAAATGGGATTGGGACGCTATTTCTTCTAACGTAGAAAACGGCAGCAGTTACAATATAACTGCGGCATAAAGGAGGTTTATCGTGAAACGCATGGGCATGGTTATTCGGCTAAAGGCTGATAAAATCCAAGAGTATAAAAAATTGCATGCGGATGTGTGGCCAGATGTTTTGGAAACTATAGCAAAGGCAAACATAAAAAATTATACGATATTTTTACGCGAGCCTGAGAATTTTCTCTTTGGGTATTGGGAATATTATGGAGTTGATTTTGAAGCGGATTTAGCAAAAGTAGCTGCTGATCCAAGAACGCAGGAATGGTGGAAAATAACAGACTCACTTCAAATACGAATGGAAAGCATTAACCCTAATGAGCAATGGTCGATTATGGAAGAGGTTTTCCACACAGACTAATGTTTGGGTGAAGAATGCGTCATCACTGCTGAAAATAACACATAGCTTTGGCATCCTCACCGGCAATCAGCCGCTATTTCATTCACCAAAACTACGTTCATCCAATTCCATACGTTCAATAGACGCCCATATTTCAGTCAAGTGCTTCGCCATTTCTTTTGCCGCAATATCTGGATAGCCATTTTTTACTGCTTCCAAAATGATGGAATGTTGATGGAACATCAAAGCTGCATGCCCAGGTTGCGGCAGGCCAATGAAGCGCATTCGGTCAAGTTGACCCTTTACCGCCTGAATAACGCGCCATGCACGAGGAAGTGATACCCCTTGGCAGAGCAAGTGATGAAATTCTTCATCCAATTCCATAAACTCGGTGAAATCTGTATGTTTCAAAGATTTTTCTTGATTGGTTAAATTCGCTTCCAAAAGCCTTAATGACTTTGTTCCAATACTCTCTGCCGCGCGCCGTACAATTGCCGTTTCCAAAATTTCACGCAGAAATTGAGATTCTTTAATTTCCTCCATTCTAATCGGCGCAACAATCGTTCCCCGTTGTGGAAATATATCAACAAGACCTTCTTCTGACAGCCGGATGAACGCTTCCCGGACCGGCGTGCGGCTAACGCCCAGTTGAAGCGACAACTCTTTCTCACTTAAAGCTTTTCCCGGTTTGAGATTTAGTTTTAATATTTGTTGCCGTAGATAATTGTGCACTTGCATTGCAACTGATAAATTTTTAACGATGGCTAGATCTTGGTTTCTTGATTTGAGGTTAGAGGAAGCCAAAAATAAATCCTAACGTTTTTTGTTTACTTTAACAGCTACCATGGTACCATTTTTCAGAAAGATCTCAACCATAAGCTTAATAACCATGCAAGACGTAAATTTACTATAGTAAATACTCGGATTTTTTCCAAAAATTAGGGTATCCATGATCTTAAATTTTGAAAAAACTAACTCTGAGTAAATTATGGTGCCCCATGAAAATTGACGCTCACCAACATTTTTGGAACTTTTCAGAAAACGCTTCTGACTTCACTTGGATGACAAATGAATTAGAGGCGTTGAAGCGAAATTTTTCGCCCGATGATTTGGCTCCTCTTTTGTCTGAAACGGGACGCGATGGTTCCATAGCAGTGCAAGCAAGAGAGGTTGTATCAGAAACCGATTTCCTTTTGCAGTTGGCGCAAACGCATGTTTCAATCAAAGGTGTCGTTGGCTGGATAGATTTATGCGCGGATGATGTTGAGGCAGTGCTAGATAACTACTGTGATACTCCAAAACTTAAAGGTTTTCGTATGCTTATCCATGACAGAACTGATGTGGATTTCGCAGATAGTACGGCTCACTTAAACGGCGTCTCACTGTTAGATAAATATAACTTCACCTATGATTTATTGCTGCGCACAATACACTTGCCATCAGCGATCAGACTTGTCCAAAAACTGCCAAATCAGCCCTTTGTTGTGGACCATATTGCGAAACCGGCAATGGATGGAAGCGATATGGAAGCATGGAAACATGGTATAAATGAAATTTCCACATATCCCAATGTAATGTGCAAACTTTCAGGCTTGGTGACTGAAGCAGATTGGATAAACTGGCATGCGTCAGACTTTATTCCTTATCTTGATTTTGTTTATGAAGCCTTTGGTGCAGATCGTTTGATGGTTGGATCTGATTGGCCTGTGTGCACTGTCGCCGCAGATTATAATGCCACTATTAGTATTGTTGACGATTGGGTTTCAAAACTGTCAACCGAAGAGCAATCTTTGATATTGGGTGAAACCTGCGCGAAATTTTATTCAGTTTGACACAAGGCCCAATTTTGGCCCATGAAATTTCTTTTCTAAAAAATGTTAATTAGAACGATTAAATGCGAATTATGTCGCAGTTGTGTGATGATTGTAAGTAATTCTACAAAACTACATTTCACCAGCACACGCAAGTCAGCCCCCGTTTATTGCCCTTTATGTATGGATAAATTCCATAATCTTGCTGCTTACCGCGTCGTAATCATGATCGTTTTCTACAATGCCATTCACCTGAAAGTCTTTCATCACTAAAATTTTATCCGCAAGACTTATCATTTCTGGCATGTCACTTGATATCAAGATTATTGAAGTGCCATTATCCGCCAGCTTTATGATTAATTCATGAAGGTATGCTTTAGTTTTAATATCGATTCCCACAGTTGGCTCGTCAATAATTAAAATATCAGTTCCAGCCGCCAGCCACTTGGCCACACTGATTTTCTGCTGATTACCTCCAGATAAATTTGAAATTAACTGATAGTTTGAGGGGGTTTTTACCTCAAGTTGGCGAATATAGGAATCGACTTTATTGGCAATCATTCCATCGGTAACGAACCCAAAGGCTTTTCTAATTTGTGACCAGACGGTAATGCTGGTGTTGTCCAAAACATTATGGATAAGTATCAAGCCCTCTTTTTTTCTATCCTCACTTATGTAACCAATTTTGAATTTTTCCAAAGCAGTTTTAGGCGAGTTTATCGTTACCTTTTTACCGTTAATTATAACATCTCCACCGGTGATCTTGTCTTGTCCAATAAGACATTTCATCAATTCTGTTCTGCCTGCCCCGACTAAACCGTAAAGGCCTATTATTTCTGATCGGTTCAGCTCTAGATCTATATTCTTATGTCCTAATTCTGTTTTAACATTCTTTAGAGCTAGTATTATGTCTTTGGCATTTTCAATTTTTCGGGCCGATTTTACGATCTGTTCGTCACGTCCAATCATTAATCTGACAAGTTTTTGCCTATCAAGATTTTTTATATCTTCTGAAGTACATGCATTCTCTCCGTCACGTAAAACTGTGACATCGTCACAAATATTAAATACTTCCTCCAATTTATGGCTTACAAAAACAATACTTACGCCCTCGTCGCGAACAATTTTCTTCAGCAATGCGAATAAATTTTCTGATTCCTGAGGAGAAAGCGAAGAGGTTGGCTCATCCAATAAAAGAATTTTCGCCCTAAGCGATAGGGCTTTGGCTATCTCACAAAGCTGCATTTTGGCAACGGTGAGTTCAGAGACGACAGTCTTTGGATCGATATCAAGATCCATAATTTCAAGCCATTTTTTTGACTTAATTGTAATCTCATCGTAATCAATTAGACCTAGTGCTGTTTTAGGCAAGTTATTCAACATCAGGTTCTCACCAACCGAGAAGCGTCTGATCAAGTTTCTTTCTTGGTGAACAACAGATATGCCAAATTTTGTCGCATCATTTGGGTTGTTAAGTGTTTCTTCTTTCCCGTTTATAAATAACTTCCCACTATCCTGCTTATGAACGCCTGTAATTATTTTAATGAGGGTAGACTTACCGGCGCCATTCTCTCCGAGAAGAGCATGAATTGATCCTTTTCTCAGCCGGAAACTCGCCTGATCCAGCGCCTTGACTCCCGGAAAGGATTTATTAGCCGAGCTTATTTCAAGGCAAAACTCACTCACTGTTGAAAATCTTTCTGAGAGCTTCTTGCTTGTACTCTCGATAGCGGTTTACCAAAACGGCTAGTAAAATCATAACTCCCAAAAATATCTGAACAAAGAATGGGTCGATTTTAAAGATCACTAATGCTTGTGATATTATCACAACGATCAAAACGCCAAGAGCGGTGGCAATAACATCCACTTTGCCACCCGCCAAAATCGCCCCGCCAATCACAGGAGCCGCGAAAGATGGTAACAGCCATGAATCCCCAATATTTGGCGTTCCAAGCTGCAACCTGCAAACGACTAATATTCCCGCTGTCGCCGCCAAAAACCCCGAGATAACATGCGCCGTAATGACAACTTTTGATGAAGATATCCCTATTAATTCGGCTGATTGAACGCTGTTTCCATAGGCAAGCATATGGCGGCCAGTCTCCGTTCTGTTCATAAAGACCCACATTAAAAATGTTATAATTATTGGGATGACGATTAAGAATGGGATAGGAGTATTACCTAGTTTGGCATTTCCAAAGTTTTTGACAGTTTCTGGAATATTGTAGAATGGTTCAGCCTCGGTAATTCCTAAGTTTATACCCTTAAATATATACAGTGTCGCTAAAGTTATTATGAAAGCTGAAATACCAGATTTAGCCGTTATGTATCCATTTAAAAATCCACACATCATGCCAATCACTAGGCCAATTAAAACAGCAACTGGAACGGAAATTTGATGTACTTCCATCAGGCCACTGAAAGAAATTGCCACTAATCCTCCAATGGCACCGACCGACAGGTTCATCTGGCCAATCGCAATAATTATCATCTGTGCCAAAGCAATTATGAGCATATAACTTGTGCTCACCATCAAAACATATAAATTGAAATGCGATAGAAAAGCCGGCTTGACAGCTGCAATGGCAAGTCCACTGACAATCACAACAATCAATAAACCGAACCAATCTTTTTTGAATAATGTAGCCATACTCATATTCACGATACTATCACATTTTTGAGCGTAAAATATTCTCTGGTCCTGTCGAGCAAGACAGCCAACAAAAGAATAATACCAAGGAAAAATCGAATCCAAAATTCACCAACGTCCAGAAGGTAAAGACCATTTGTTAGAAGCGTAACCAAAACAGCACCAAGCATGGTTCCAAAAACTGATAGTTTACCGCCTGATAAAAGAGTACCTCCGATAACAGGTGCAAGAAATGCCGGCAGCAACCAATCCATACCCAATTGTCCCGCCATTGAGGGTATCGCAGCGCCGATACGCGTTGTAAGCAAAATCGCGGCCAAAGCGCCCAAAAAACCTGACAAAATATGACAATAAATGAACATCGTATTCACCGATATTCCAGACAATTCTGCTGCCTCGGGGTTTGCTCCAGCCGCAATTAATTTACGGCCAATATCGGTAAACCGAAAAACATAAAACAGGACAAAACAGGTTGCGACGCTCACCAACAGAAGCGGCGATATATATTTATTAAACAGTTTGGCTGAACCAAAATCGGTAAATAACTCAGGAAGTCTTCGAAATGCTTCAGCTTCCGTCAGCATGGTCATAAATCCGAAGTAAATACTCATCGTGGCCAAAGTGACGATAAAACTATGAACACCAGTTTTAACCGTTATAAAACCGTTTATCCATCCTAAAAACGAACCCATACCGAGCATAAGAAATATCGAAGGTATTATGGGTATTTCCAAAACCTCCATGCACCAACCACCAAACATCGCGGCACATACTCCGATTGCCCCGAGCGCTAGGTTTAAGCCTCCTGTTAAGATCACCACCATCATTGCAAGACCGATCATTATATCGATTGCGATTACCCGTGATAAGGCAAAGATATTGAATCTCGATGTAAAGCCGTCTGTAACGGTTGAAAATATTACGATAAAAATTAATACAAGGCACAGTAAACCAAACTGATTTGTAAATATAAAATTTGGAATTTTCTTATTCATTTATTGTGTCACAGCCGTTCAATTGACGAGTAATGTGAAGGGGAGAGGTAACCCTCCCCATCAGGTGTTTTAGCAATCCAGAAAATCGCCTTCAAACGTTTTAAGAATTTCTAAAGAAATCCCTCTCATAGCATCAACGTAATTGTCAACGTCAGTGATATCCACGAATACAGTTCCTGAATCGATAAACTGATCAGTTTGGGCAGTCGATTTCCATGGTGCGTCTGCTTTGAACGTGCAGCCGCCTCTTATTTTATCCATTGCATAAGAACCAATATACCCCTGACCGTAAGGGTTTTGCAGCATTGTGCCATGCACAAAACCAGCTTTGATAGCGGCCAAAACCACTTCATCATGGTCAATACCCACCATTTTGATACGCTTATCGCCCATATTAGTTAAGGCTTGTGCCGCAACAACTGCAGGAACCCAAGCCGTCGTAACGATCCCGTCAACTTCACCCCCTTGTGCAGCCATAAACGCGTTGATCTTTTCATCGGCTGGTTCATATGCGTCAATATCAGCAATCACTTGGATTATCTCGACATCGCCGCCAGATTCTTCAACCGCTTTTTCCACGGCCTTAATCCTCAGCGTAGTATTTGGGTCCACTAGAAAACCCGTGAAATGCGCAATTTTGCCTTTTCCACCCATTGCATCAATTAACTGCTTTGTGCCCAAATAAGCTGAGTGACCGGTATCTGTGCCAAAGCACATTTTGGCTTTGGTGGGTTGCTCCACGCAGCCCGCAAGCGCCGCAGTGGGAATACCCGCATCATCTAGCTCACCCAAGATTTTATTTGTTCCGACGGCATCTCCAGGAAATACAAGAACTGCATTATAGCCTTTGCCAACAAGGCTTTCTATCAGCTCATTCTGCTGGCTTAAATCCCATTCCGCGGGAACTTTATAATCTGCTTTTCCAAGCCCAAAATCCTTTACCGCGTCTTGTCCGGCTTTCTCCCAAGCCGCAAAGTAGGGGTGAGGGCCACCTGGAACTAAGGCAACTTTTGTGTCGCTGCTGCCAGCGAATGCACCACCAGACAACACCACTGCCGCTGATGTGACTATTGAAAACAATAACTTCATACCTTCCTCCACATTCTATAAAAAACTTTTTGCTTTTATAGAATGCATCTGCCATGGTAGCATGTCAATGAATTTTGACTGTTATATTAAAACATAGCTGTATCGACATAAGCTTTTTATTTTACGACAGGTAGAATGAGAAAATGATTAGGTTTCTAAAATGCGAACTAGAATATGCCGCCTTGTAGGTCGACGCGATATCTGCATACAAACGATAGAGCTCAATTCACCTGGTGATGATGAAGTAGTAATTCAGATGGGGGCAGGGGGTATCTGTGGCTCTGATCTACATTATTACAATGATGGCGGCTTTGGACCTATCAAAGTTAAAGAGCCGATTATTTTAGGGCATGAAGTATCGGGAACCGTGCTTGCACTTGGTTCACAGGTTGAAAACCTTACACTTGGAGATAAAGTCGCGTTGAACCCCAGTCATCCTTGCGGTGATTGTGCATATTGTCAAAAAAATATTTTCCAGCATTGCCTGAATATGCGTTTTTTTGGATCAGCGCTGCGCTTCCCCCATGAGCAAGGCGCTTTTCGCGAAACTATGGTTGTGAAGTCTGGGCAATGCTTCCCGGTTCGCGCTGCTACGCCTTTAGCACATGCGGCCTGCGCAGAGCCTCTTGCGGTATGTCTTCATGCGCGTAGCCGCGCTCCGAAGCTAAAAGGAAAACGTATTTTGATTACTGGCGCGGGCCCGATTGGCGCACTTTGTACAGCCTTGGCGCACGAAGCAGGTGCGGGTGAAATTGTTGTAACTGACCTAGAAGATCTACCTCTCGAAGTTGCAAAAAATATGGGTGCGAATATTACAATTAATATCTCTGGTTCTTCAGAAATTTTGTCAGTTTTCTCGGAAGATAAAGGCTATTTTGATGTTGCGTTTGAATGCTCAGCGGCGCAAAGGGCATTAGATACATGCATTGACACCGTTCGCCCTCAGGGAACGGTTGTACAAGTGGGGGTAACTGGAAATTTATCTATCCCCATCAATAAACTGGTTGGAAAAGAAATTTCTATGATTGGAGCGCATCGTTTCGATAGAGAATTTGGCGTTGCTGTGAAAATGATCGATACAAACAAAATTAATGTCGCTCCAATCATTTCTCACAGCTACCCGCTTGAGAAAGCTGTTGAGGCTTTTGAGATTGCCAGCGACCGATCAAAGGCCGTAAAAGTTCAACTCACTTTTTAAAAACCTGACGTCTACTGCCAAAAGGTTGGTAAAAGTGAGGCCTTAAACTTCCTAGCTTTGTTCTCTACTGTTGAAGCAAATTGCATCTCAGTATTTTTTCTAACCCACCATGGAAACCCAACCAGGCCAAAAGTCTTAGGCCTCAAAGGCCGGACCCATTGGTCCTTTGCGATCGTGCCAAACCTCACCGTGGGGAAATCTGTACCGCTCAAGAAATTCTGCTTCATTTCGAGACCCCAGCCTGAGCTCTCGGGCGTTACATAGCAGCCTTCTTTTACCAACACGGGTGTGCTGAATACATCAGCTTGCTGGAAGTCGATGTCTTCAACTATGCGCTCTTCACTCGTTGCTGAAACTGCAATCTGATCCCAAATTGCGTAGTGCCTGATCATGTTACAAAAGCCTATGCCGCCACAGTGAGGGTAAACCGGAATATCAAAATGTGCCGCCATAAGTATTACAGCCATAACGTCATTCACACCAGCCAATCGAGTCCCATCTACCTGAAAATGCGTGAGAGCCCCGCTGGCAAGCATTTGCTTGAATATAACCGGAGATGGAATTTGTTCGCCCGTCGCGACGCCAATACCTAACTGCCCCATGGCCTTAGAAATAAGAACGAAACCTAGTAGTGTCGAACGTTGTATTGCGCGGTTCTTACATAGCTGCCTCAATATAAAGTATTTTAAGTCGCGAGGTTCTAACCCTATTTGGCAGATTTCGGTCTATCTTATAGTTTCTTATTCTCCGATTAATAGCACATCATTGATCCTCTACTTTATACCCACATTTTTAAATCATATAGATTGGATAATCGTAGCTGAGAATGTTACTATGCCTGGCATAATAGTGCTCAATAGCACGCGCCTAAATCCGACGTCGCCTGTCGCTTGAACTGGAAGCTTGATCTGATAGTCCTATTGATAAACGGTTTGTGAACAAAGCCAGAAGCTTTTTTTGATTCTGGTGAATAAACGCTCATTGAACTTCTCATCTCACAGCTTATGCTAATTCTTGATGGCCCGTCTATTTCGGCAGCAGAAAAGGTTTTGGTGTTCAACAAGAGGCTTTCCAATAGAGAGCCGATCCTGTCCATTAGAGTAAAAATAGAATTTTGGAGTATATTTGCAGATGAATATCAAACAAAGGTTTGTTGGGAATACGGAACTTAAAATAGATATTCTTGGTCTTGGTTGTGCTCCTTTGGGTGGGAATTTTGTCGATTTAAGTTATGAAGATGGCACAAAAATTATAAATACTGCCTTACATTCAGGAATGTCATATTTTGACACCGCAGCTTGGTATGGATTTGGCCGATCTGAGCGCCTAGTTGGTGATCATCTACGACACAAACAATATGTACTTTCTTCAAAAGTTGGTCGAATTTTAAAGCCAGGCGCGGTTCGAAATCCACTTGATTTTGGTATGATTGATCCACTGCCATTTCATGTAATTTATGACTATTCTTATGATGGGATCATGCGTTCTTATGAAGACAGCTTGCAACGTCTTGGCTTAGATAGAATTGATATTTTATTGGCGCATGACATCGGTGCGTTTCATCATGGTGCAGAAAATGCAAGTCACTTTAATGATTTGGCGAAAAGCGGTTATAAGGCAATGTCAGAGCTAAGGGAGCAGGGTGCAGTAAAAGCGATAGGTTTGGGTGTAAATGAAACTCAAGTTTGCCAGGATGCATTGGATATTGGTCAATGGGACGTATTTCTGCTTGCTGGTAGGTATACGTTGTTAGAGCAAAGCCCATTAGAATGCTTATTCCCGGCCTGCGAAAAAGCAGGTACGAGCATAATTTGTGGTGGCCCTTTTAATTCTGGTCTCTTGGTCGGAAGAGACACATGGAATTACTCTAAAGCACCCGAAGATCTGATTGAAAAAACAAAAAAGTTGGCAAATATTGCAGATGAATTCAATATTCCTTTAGGAGCGGCGGCGCTACAATTTCCACAAGCTCACAATATTATAACTTCGGTTATTCCCGGGCCGCGCTCTGACACGGAGCTTTTAGAGATCATAGCTTGGCAAGAAACAAAAATTCCAGTGGAGTTTTGGACTGCGCTCAAAGACAAAAATCTTTTGGTTATTGATACTCCAACACCTGCGTAATATTCGTTTGGATTTAAGATTTTTATCTCGCCATTTCGGGACACTGTCAGATTAAACTTGCTTGAAGCGAGCAGGGCTACTTTGCAACGTCTTCTAATGACAAAACACTCTCCATTTCGCTACTTCAAAACCAGCCCTGAAGTCATCCGACTTGCAGTAATGATGTACGTTCGATTTCCACCAACGCCTTCAAGAAAGCCTTGGACAAACTAACCGGCGTCTACCAGTCTCGGACTTCCAGCGGGATGCAATGGCTGGGTATCAAGCCAGTTCTACAGTTCTAAGCCCAGATTAGTGTAGGTAGTGTAGGCTGTGTAGGTAGTGTAGGCATTTTTGGAAACTTTCTACTGGGAGATCTCTGGGGACTTTTGCGATTTGCCTACACAGCCTACACTACCTACACTATTATCCTTCTTCTTTAACGAGAAGGGGATAGTAATAAGGAACACCTTCCTCGTTGAGGTAGCATCCACAAGCAGTCCCCACACTCTGCTCAGCAGTAACTGTAAACACGGCCTCTCACAGCCGCATACAGCTAGTTTACGAACTCCAGCCACCAATCTCGGGTCAGGCTCATGTACGGCAGCTCTTGGGGGTGGGGTGGCACTCGTCCCCCTAGTCAATTACTGACCAGAATACTGACCAGAATACTCCTTATTGTAGTGAACTGGGGTATGGTGCTATTAATGATATCAGAGTGTTAGACGTTACTTGGTGCAGGTGTAGGGAACCAACCTCCGTGTGGGGGCACCATTAAAATCAATGACTTAGAAGATTTTAATTAGGAATAGGTAATTCTCAGCGAGACACTCAGCGGGACAAATTGACGTAATACTACGTTGATTTACGTTATCTCATCCTTGTTTCGTGATTCTCTTTCTGCCACGCGCGCACACGCTCCCGCATCGCTGTATCTGTCAGCAAGCGCGCTCAGGCAACCCACGTGTAACACAGCCTCCTCTGCCACCTCTGGTCCGCTAAAGGCGCAAGAGGGGCTGGGTGTGGGGTTAGATTGAGTGTGGCGCCTACAGGAACGCCATCTCTACCTACGCATCAATTTCAAGCTGAACCGTGCCGCTGCTCTCGCCGAGTGGCGTCAATTATTGAGCGCATAGATTTGGCTATGCTAGCAATCTGATGCATGGTCTCATTTGTTTGGCAGCACCCTAGGAACGATAAGAATTGGGATTTTTAGCATAGATCAGTAAGGCTGGCACCATCGATTTAGTAACTATAAACGCCAGACCAGTTGTTAGATTTCAAGCTGGTCTGGCAAATTTAATTTACAGATTAAACGGCAACTAGAATTCTGGAGCTTTTTAGTGTGCCCAATTTGTGTCCAGCATCCACCAATGCCATGAACCGGTCATCGGTAATCATTTGATCGGCAACTTCGCCCCAATGATCCATCGAATTGAAGCGATATACAAGCCGCACCATCTCATGATCACCTTTAACCATAGGAACTCCGATCCCAACTTCTACATCAACTGAAGCCATA
>Ga0209710_1001666_pt1 | contig 16573 bp, 11 predicted proteins | sample ArcticOcean_MG_C_5_FD_187436 | JGI IMG/M metagenome (GOLD analysis project Ga0209710, IMG submission 187436) | Marine microbial communities from western Arctic Ocean - ArcticOcean_MG_CB4_138 (SPAdes) (version 2) | ecosystem: Environmental > Aquatic > Marine > Oceanic | place: Arctic Ocean...
CTCCTCTTTTTTTCTAGATTGAATCAATCGCACGCCTTTGAACGTATCACTCGCGGTGATGAACGAACGCGAGTTAAAATGGACCTCTACATTCGCTGGTACTGATAGCATTAATAACGCGCGCTCATTCCTCCGTCCTTCGCTCGTCAACGTCACCATTTTATACTTCTCTCTCTACTCTTTTAAAAGAAGCATCTGCTATTTAACTCCAATATTAGTAGGGGAAAATTTCCCTAAACCCTAAACCCTAACACCCTAACACCCTAAATAAATCACATGCACTCAAGAAAAATCCCCTATTTTTATAGGGAATTGGATTCAAAGGACATTCAGGTATTTCATAAGTTCTAAGCGCGCGCGCTTAAACACGGCGATTTAATCAAACACATAACGCACGAAAGAGAGAGAGAGAGAGCGATTAAGAAGGGGTATAAACATGCAGGCGAAATATCATCAAACGCTCGCTCGTAATTATCATCAGTCGTCTGCGTCTGCGTTATCATCCGCAAAAAAGAGCTCGCATATGAAAAGAAGTGACGTAGTTCTTCGAGCGCAAAAGATCTCCAGACAGGTCGAAGAAGAACTGGAGAGACAGTACGCGAGATTGAGCAATGATTCAGATTACTCGGATGCCTCGGATGCCACTGGTACTGCATCTTCTTCGGTTGATTTTGTCAGCGATCTTTTGCGAGACGTGAACGAGTGGGAGAGTAAGCAGTCGGAGAAAATATGGGAAGCGGTCGATGCGTTGATGGCATTCGGTAGAGACGCGTTTACGACGAACGGAGGTGGATTGTTTTCTGATCGCGAGGACGAGGAGTATTTTGTACGAGCGAGAGCGAAAGTTTTAGATGGGCTGGAGTATTTCGGGAGCAAGGCGAAGGAGATTAGTAGCGGTGTTCGTATTCCGAACGATAACGATGTGAGTATCGACGAAGCGTTTAGGAACTTGACGAATGCGAGCTCAGAGACTGTATTTATGACCGCTATCGTTGCGTTTTTGGGAGTGGTTTTAGTAGCGATGAATTCTTCGATGAAAAATGATCCGAACAGAGGTATGGATGAGTGGGCCGCTTTAGCCGCGAAAGAGGGCGAAGAAGAGCCCGCGGATTTAAGGACGTACGATCCAAAAGTCATTCGCGAGTATTTCTCAAAACGACCGCTCGTTTTGTTGAAACGCGCGGTGAAGAGTTTGACTATTTTAAGTCAGTTCGCACTCGGACTTTGGATGGATAAGAAAATATACGGTGAAGAACCTAAAGAAGAAAAGAAGAATGAAATCGACGCGAAGCGAGCGAAACAATTGAAAGACATTTTAATTTCACTCGGCCCGACGTATGTAAAATTAGGACAAGTTCTTTCTTCGCGACAAGATTTGATTCCGAAAGCATACGTGAGAGAGTTAAGAGAACTGCAAGATAACGTGCCGCCTTTTGATGATGAATTAGCGCGTCGAATAATTGAGAAAGAGTTGGGGAACAACGCGGCTAGCGGCGTGAGAGTTGTTTTGAACAAAGGAAAACCGATTGCGAGCGCGAGTTTAGGCCAAGTCTATCGGGCTAGCTTGAAAACAGACGATGGCAAGAACGTCGACGTAGCAGTGAAAGTACAACGACCCGGTGCACTCGTTGCAATTTCTCTCGATATAGGAATCATTCGTTCACTAGCCGAACCGTGGAGAAAGTTCAAAAATCTTAATTCAGATTTAGAAGGTATCATCGATGAATGGGGAAGAAGATTCATTGCCGAGCTCGATTACTTGGCAGAAGCTCGGAATGGCGAGCTCTTTCGCGAGGCTATGGAATCAAGGCAAGATTTAGCAAACGTAGTCACCGCTGCGCCCGTTTATAGATCATCGACGACGAGACGCGTTTTGACCACGGGATGGATAAACGGCGCGAGATTGGATGAATCGAACTCTGACGATATTCCGAAACTTTGCGCGGTTGCTTTATGCGCGTATTTGAGCATGCTTTTAGATTTAGGTTTTTTACACGCAGACCCGCACCCTGGCAATTTGTTCCGCGAAGATGAAACTGGGAAATTAGTCATTTTAGATTGGGGTCTCGTAACTCCTGTATCGAAAGAGTTATCTGGTACGATTTTGAGATTTATTAGTCATTTGGTCTCGGAAGATTTTGCCGAAGTCCCGAGCGATTTGGATAGATTAGGGTTCATACCGAGTGGAAAGCGTGAGGCTATGGAAGATGCCGGCGTCGCGCGCGCGATTGGCTTGCTCTTCTCTGCTCTCGCTAGAGGCGGCGGAGCTTCCGGCTTCCGCTCTGAGCTCGGTTTACCGGATGAAGAGAAATTGAAAGAAGTAAGAAAAGAATTAAGAGGCATAAAAGATCCTAAAGTACGAAGAGACGCATTCATTGAAATGAGTGGCGGCGCTGATAGTAAAGTTGCAAAATTGACGAAAGACTTAGAAGGTGTGCAAGAAAAGTACGGTAACATTTTCCAGATCCCGTCGTATTTCGGTTATATTTTACGTTCATTTTCTGTTTTGGAAGGTATCGGATTAGCCTCGGATCCGAACTATTCGATTGCGAATGAATGTTACCCGTACGTCGCCAGGCGTCTTTTAACCGATAATTCGGACACTTCGCGCCAAGCGCTTGAACAGCTATTATATGGAAAAGATGGTATAAGAAGTGGTCGATTGAGTGTGAAACGAGTTAAGCAACTCTCGAACGCGTTCAGAAATTATTCTTCCATAACTGATAAAGATGATATCGCTCCAAAGAAAGCGCTATCAAAAGAAGAGGAAAATCCGCGCTCGGCGCTCCCCAAAGGCGCGAAAGAGTTTTTGCAATTAGCGCTTTCGACCGAAGGTAGCCCGGCGCAAGATATCGCGCTACGTGAATTCGGTCGAATTTTCATTGCTTCAGGCGCTAACGTAGTATCATCGATCTTTTCTGCGCCATTAAAAGCGCTCGAAGAACTTGAAAAGAACGTCCCTAGTGAGGCCTCTACTACGCTAGTTCCAGTGCACGTGGCTCTAAAGCGCATATCGGACGCGTCTCAGCTTAGCGCGAAGGACAAGGAAACGATCGAAATCGCTCAAGAGCTCGCTTCTCTGATCAACCCTCCGACACAAATTGATACCGACGATGCTTCAGAAAAAGTCGTCGTCGTTTCAGCAACGACTACGACGCGAACGACGACGTCTCAACCGACCGAAATCGCTCGCGAACTTCTCGAGATGTTCCCCGCTTTAGCCCCCGGAGCGTTCACCGCTTTCTTGCGCTTAAACTCCCAAATGCTCAACGAAATCGCCGAGCGCATTAAATAACGCGGTAGTGTACTCATACTTTCTAGTTATCATTATCTCATCGCGGTATCATAATTATTTCTTCATTTACTGTTTTCTTTTCACGTTCGCTCGTTCAGCGCTCTCGTAGCGCTCGAGGAAATCTTTCACTCTCGCTTCTGCGAAAATAGTTCACAAAATTGACTGCAAACGTTTCACAAATCTCTCTCTCTCATCAAAAGAAAAGAAAATGTCTTGCAAGAGCGATGCGTTGGCTACGAAGGAGATGCCGTTCAGGTGTTACGTCGGCTACGATTCTCACGAAGACATCACTTTCGAGGTATTCTATTTTAAAGCGCGCTCGTGATATCGTACTCTCTCTCGCTCTCTCTCTCTGTATATATTTTGTTCTTTAATCGTTCGATATGAATTAATTCGTTCATGATCGATTCGTGAGGTGCGTTTTGATTGATTCGATCAAAAAAAATGTTTTCCAAAACGTTTACTTCGAGTTGGTTTAGATCATGATTGGCGCTTTGTTACGAGCAATGAATTGACCGTCATTAAAATCACTCGCACGATTAAATATACCACGAACAGGTCGCAAAGTATTCCATGGAGAAGCATGCAACGGTACCGATACAGGTGATCCCATTGAAGAGAGAGGAAATGCGCAAACAAGGAATATACACGCGCACGCAGGATCCGAAACAGTCCACAGAATTCACTTATTGCAGATTTTTCGTACCGTACTTACAGAACTATAAAGGATGGGCAATGTTCGTCGATGATGATTTCTTATGGCTCGGAGATATCAAGGAATTGATTGATCAGATTGATGATAAGTATGCTATTATGTGCGTGCAGCATGACTATAAGCCGACGGTTGACGTGAAGTTAGCGGGGAAGGCGCAAGAGTCGTATCCGAGGAAGAACTGGTCGTCGATGGTTTTGTATAACTGTGGGCATCCAGCGAACCAAGGGGTTAATTTGTCGATGATCAATGCAGAACCGGGATCGTTTTTGCATAGATTTTCGTGGATTACGGATGATTCGTTAATTGGGAAGATTGATTACGAGTGGAATTTTCTCGTCGAGTGGTATAAGCCGTACGAAGGCGATCGTAAGCCAAAGGCGATTCATTACACGGAAGGCGGTCCGTGGTTTCCGGATTATCGCGAGACTGATTATGCGAAGGAATGGTTCGATCATATGAAAGAATACGAAGCGACGCTGGCGAAGCCGCGATTGTTGTGCCCTTTTGAAAGATTCACGTGCAAGGGGACTAAATTTTTAGACGGTTATGCCAATTCGGACGAGCCTTGGACGTGGGTCGATCACGCGTAAACTTTACTGAACTAAGTATATAAATTACGGTACTATAGAATATACATACATACAAATCATAAACAGACAGACAACAAACAAGATTTTTTGATCACGGAAGAGATACTTATATTCAAACAACAAAAATTTACTACTCCTATTTTAAAACTTCTTTTCGTCATTATTTCAACAAATTTTATTCATCTTCCTCGTCGCGGTCGTCGTCTTCGTCATCACTATCAGATTCATCAAAATCATCATCGTCGTCACTACTTTCGTCTTCAAATACGTGATCGAGTCTGTGCATGACGACTCCATTTTTCGCGCCTCCATCTCGCGCCCATCTGCCTAAGCGCGGTTCTTGTCCAACTCCCGCGAGTAAAAACTTCCCCGAAGATGCAATTGCTAAACCATTGACGAATCCACGCTGTGGCAACGAATGCTTCGGCTCTAAAGACGTATCTTTCTCTCCAGGAGTGGCTTTCCATAAGCGAATAGTCCCATCACCGGCACCGGTGGCGCATAAATTTGTCCCTCTACCGACGGCGGCTGAAACTACCGAACTCGCTAAATAGCCGCTACCGCCATTATCTTTCAACGAAAGATTCAAAAACTCCTGCGTAGTCATTCTATCACTCAACACGAATTCCCCATCCTCTTCTTCCCAATTTTTTGGTAAACCTATTGGCGAATCGTACCCATGGACGTTTGAAAATGTCGATAAAGGTTTCTTTTTACTCGCGCTCCATAAGGAAACGGAGCCGTCTCTCGCGCCAGTTATCCAATGATCGTGTGAAACAGAAGCGACGCAATCCATTGCAAAATCCTTACGATCTTCCCTTATAGATGGTCTGAATACGAGTTGTGAGTCTTCGGCAATTTTCCAGGCGCGCAAAGTTCTATCCGAAGATACCGTCGCGCACCTTTCTCTTTTATGCGCGTCTATTGCGTTTATTTCGCTTTGGTGTCCAAAGAGCGTATCTATATACGCCATATCATCGACGGACCAAATTTTCAAAGTTCTATCTTCCGAGCAAGAAAACAATTGACCGGTGTTGTGTCGAAATGTCAATCCAGTAACAGCGCCTCTGTGTCCAGCGAAAGAAGTGACGATTTTCTTCTGTCTCGTATCCCAAACGTGAATCCGTTTATCGTTACCGCCAGTGACTACAATGTTTCTTTCTCCAGCGCATGCGACGGACAAAATGACACCGGCACCACTTTTTGGCGGCGCCATTGGCCCTCCACCACCTTTCTCGCGCATTTCTTTTTCTGTTATGATCGGACATCTCGGAAACCTTTCTCGCGCTCCAGTTTCCACGTCCCACTCTACAATCGCCCCATCTTTTGAGACCGAATACGCTTTGCGATCATCCGCGGTTAAGCATAAGCCAGTGACAGATTGCTTATGTGCTTTCTTCGAAAAATATGTTCCTAAAATAGGCCTCGGCGTCGGTTTCACTAAATCTGCAATTTCCCTGAAATGTCTCCCGGACGCCTCGTTCGCTTCTTCGGCTAACTTATTCGCGAGTCTATCGTGGCTATCTAAATTCTTCAATCGTCGTTTCTCCATCTTACTCGCATCGTCATCATCTCCACCACCTAAATCATCATCATCGTCATCATCGCTGGCATCTAAAGCTTGTTCTCTCCTTAACTTTTCTAAATACGCTCTCGCCAATCTCACTCGTTTCTCGTCAGCGGTCTCCCTTTTCCTTAACATTCGTTCTTCATCAATCTCAGACTGCCTCTCTCGTTCATCTCTGTTCTTCTTACGCTTATTATTACTTAAATCATCGTCATCATCGTCATCATCGAAGATATCTGCATCGCCGTCCCCGAAATCATCGTTATCTCTCACATGGTCCGGGACATCTCTCTCAACATCGACATCAACATCAACATCAACATCATCATCGAGGCGGCGGATATCTTTTTTTCTCTTCTTCTTATCAGTACCGCTCGCTGATGCTCCTCGGCCACTTCTCGCCCTCGACGACGACATGAGTTCCAGAAATCTCTCTCTATATATATATGTGTGTATATATATATATCTATCTCTTCGAGTCTTTCTTTTAAATAAGTTTGTTCTATTGACCGAATCGCTTATTGCGTGTTATTTTAATAATAGGCGAACTTTTTTTCTCTCTCCAAAAAAACGAAACCCTAAACATGTTCCCTTTACAATCGAGTCCCTATCTTCCCTTCCGCGTTCTCTGTCTCTGATGCACTGTCTCAGAAAAAAAGCACGCGCGCTCTCTCTCTACTGCTCTCTTTTCCTTCCGAGTCTTTCTTTTAAATGAGTTTGTTTCGTTGGACCGAATCATTAAAACACATAGAAACTTTTTCTGGCTCGTAAAAAACGAAACCCTAAACATACCCCCCCCTTAAAATCGAGTCCCTTTTCTCCCTCCCCGCATTTTGTTTTTGGAAAAAGAAGACCAGCAAAAGCCGTTCTTTTGGACCTTAGTCCGTGTGAGAAGAGAGATTGAGATTGAGTGAGTGAGCAAATTGTGCTGGCCATATTAATAAAGAGAACCTGCGAACGACGGCGACCGCTTGGCATAGATTTGAACGTATTTCAGTCGCAAGTTCAGAGCGATTCAGAGAGATTCGAGAGATTCGAGAGCGAAGATTTTATTACTGAAATCGAAATCGGAAGAAAGAGATTAAGAAGGAGAGACGATTACGAAGAATATAAACATAAACATAGTACATAAGAGAGAAAAATGAACGCGAGACTTGGGTTAGATGAGTACGCGACGTACGACTCGATGATACAAACGCTCTTAAAGCACCAGTTTCTGCCAGAACAAGACGTGTTAAAACTGTGCGATCGCGCCAGGGCGCTGATTAGCGAAGAGAGCAACGTGACGAACGTGAGATCTCCAGTGACAGTCGTTGGCGACATACACGGGCAGTTCCACGATATGATGGAGATGTTTAAGATGGGTGGATATGCACCGGACACGAATTATTTGTTCCTTGGAGATTACGTCGATCGCGGGTATTATTCAGTCGAGACCGTGACCTTGGTCGTTTGTTTGAAAGTACGCTTTCCGGATCGCGTGACGATAATCAGAGGGAACCACGAGAGTAGGCAAATCACGCAAGTATACGGGTTTTATGACGAATGCATGAGAAAGTATGGTCACGCTGGGATATGGAAAGCGTTTACGGATTTGTTCGATTTCATGCCTTTATCCGCGTGCATTGAGAACCAAATATTTTGCCCGCACGGAGGCTTAAGTCCGAGCATCGATACGCTCGATCAGGTTAGAAAAATCGACCGGTTCGCGGAAGTCCCGCACGAAGGCCCAGTGTGTGATTTAGTATGGTCCGATCCAGACGATAGAACGGGATGGGGTATGTCCCCAAGAGGTGCTGGATATACGTTCGGTCAAGACATTACTGAACAATTCAATCATAACAACGGTTTAACCTTAATCGCTCGAGCGCATCAGTTGGTCATGGAAGGCTTTTTATGGCATCACGATAAGGCTTTGGTGACCATATTCTCGGCGCCAAACTATTGCTACCGTTGTGGGAATCAAGCCGCGATCATGGAAGTTTCGGAAACCATGGAGAAGAACTTTTTACAATTCGACCCCGCTCCTCGAAGAGGCGACGAACAACAGGCGGCTCAGAAACGTTGTCCGGATTACTTTCTGTAAGTCGAAAGCGAGAGAGAGAGAGAGAGACGCGAGACATAAACATCAAACAGAGAAGAAGAAAAAAATAAGAGCACGTTAACGTCACAGAAACAACCAAAACAACCCCGCGGAAGAAGAAGAAGAGGAAGAGGAAGAGGACCCGTATGTATAGCGCTAAGAAGAGAGTATATAATAGACGAAGTGATCATGAGTGAGAAAAAGTGAGAATAAAAAAAGAAGAGCAAGAAGAGCAAGAGAAAGAAGAAGAAGAGGACCCGTACGTATAGCGCTAAGAAGAGAGCATATAATAGACGAAGCGATCACGAGTAAGAAAAAGTGAGCATAACGAAAGAAGACGAAGAAGAGCAAGAAGAGCAAGAGAAAGAAGAAGAAGAGGACCCGTACGTATAGCGCTAAGAAGAGAGCACGTAATAGACGAAGTGATCACGAGTAAGAAAAAGTGAGCGCAACGAAAGAAGACGAAGAAGAGGAAGTGAAGGAAGACTTAGTAGTAATAAAAATCACGCATATCCCCTGGACCCTTTATCGGCCCAGTAGAAATCCGGGGGGAAAAAAATAAAAAAAAATATTTCTTTTCTCCCTCCTGTCTACTGGGGGGTTGAATTTGGTTCCAAAGGGTTGAATTTGGTTCCGTTTAGGGTATCAATAAATACACATACCAGAACCTATAGAAGGAGGCATCCGTTCGCTACGAAACCAATCGCAAACGAAAGAGGGTGGAATTTCAGTGCGGGTAGTGGTTTTTAATTCTTTTTAATAACAAAATTAAGAGCTCGCGAGAAACATATCTTTTAACCATCCACACATGAAAACTCTCTCACATTTTCGACCATCTCTTCTTATCTCTTCTTTCTTGATGAGAGCAGAATCATCCATTTAGGTGAAAAAATTAAAAATCACGTGCGCGCGTGGAGTAAAACTGATTATTATCAAATATTTCAAGGGAATACCCGCACTGAAATTCTATCCTCTTTCGTTTGCGATTGGTTTCGTAGCGAACGGATGTCTCCTTCTATAGTTTCTGGTATGTGTATTTATTGATACCCTAAACGTTGCCAAATTCAACCCTTTGTTGCCAAATTCAACCCCCCATCACAGTAGACAGGAGGGAGAAAAGAAATATATTTTTTTTTATTTTTTTCTCCCGGATTTCTACTGGGCCGATAAAGGGTCCATGCAGGGGATAGGGATGTCGCAACTTCGAAGTTTTGAAAAAAAAAGGCCAAAACTTCGAAGTTAAACTTCGAAGTTGGGGTTTAGGGTGAAACGCATAAAAATTGATTTCCAACGCATTTTACTACACTAATAAACCCTACGTCTAAAAAAAATTCGCGGCGCTACGCGCCGCCCCAATGTCGCAACTTCGAAGTATTGAAAAAAAAAGGCCAAAACTTCGAAGTTGAAATTCGACATCCCTACCCATTCGCCCATTGCCCCCATACGCAATAAGACCCCCCATCCCTAAAAAAACGTCAACTCATCGAACTTATTTTCATCTTTTATTAGCGCGGAAAAACAGTCAGGTCTCGTTATATAAAACCTTTCAAGGTATTTTTAGCGTGAAAGTTAAATTAAATAAAATTATAAGATGTTGAGCATCGCGTCTGCTGCTACCTTAGCTGTTCGTTTACGAGCTTCACCATCCTTATGTTCACAGAAATCATGTAAGTACGCGCTTAGATTATTATTTATAGTGCGACATATCGTTTAACCGTAGTTTATACTTTCAAGTTCCGAGTAACATAGTTTTTATCTCTTTAATTTCAGGTATGGTTGGGCAGAATAATTTACGAAGGGCGACTAAATGCGCATCGAAGATAAACATTCGTGAAGTGCGAGCATCATCAAGCAATACTTTTGATGATGACTGGTTAAAAGCGGAAGTTCCTGTTCATCTTTTGACGTTATTTGGATGGACTATTCCGTCTGCATCACCTTGCCCTGCTTTTGAGAATAATAACTCTTTATTCTTTATGCTTTGTCAATCAGTATCTGAGAATTTAAGCAACTTTCCCACAGGTCCTTCTCTCGATGATAAATTTTGGTTGTATCTCATCACCTGGCATATTGGATTATTTACAACGATGCTCTTGGGGCAAATTGGTTATCAAGGGAGAAAGCAAGGTTATTTTTGATGAAGAGGTGTATAAATCTATTAATTTGAGTAATACAATAATTAAACTCCTCAGCAGAAATGATAAAGAATCACAATGAACTCAAAAACTACGCTTGAACGCATTATCTGCCCCCTCTAACATTTTTCATCGACAAGCATTTGTAAATCCCGTCCGTGTCGCGGGGGTGCTTTAGTTTTATTTTTCTTCACCTGAAAGAAGAAGCGTTTTAATAACTACAATTCAATTTCTCAAGGTGCTTTTTTAGTTTTGTTCTTCAGCGAGTTATATCAAGATTAAATGATCATCAATTGGAATGTAACTTCTAGGAGTGATAAAACGAAATTTTTATCACATTTCGTGCAAGAACTTTTAAGTTTAAAGCGTGCACTAGCGATCAAAGAATGCCGTGGACCAATTAAGTGTTTGAAAACTTTTAAACTTGACTCTTCGGAATTATCAGAAAGCCGAAGAAAAAAACATGTTATGTGAAAGGTCATAAGTTGTATTTCTTGCTTTTTTTTTTAACTTACTGCAACTTTCGCAATAAAAATTCTTCGTATCTTTCGTTTGATTAGCTGATATCATAGTCTGTGCAGAATTTATTTTCAAAGAAATTCTCAAATTGTTTCGCATATTTGATAGGTTGTATAGTAGAAATTGGTTTAGGCGCAAACATTATCTTAATTACATTCGCCACTTTCTTAGCAGTTGTCCAGCCTTGTAAGAAATCTATTATTCCAAAGTAAATTATGTAATTTTTGCCTTCGCGGCTTACTCTGTAGGAGTTGTGCATATTTGAAAATTTCGATGTACTTTCTACAGCTGAACACATTTTGTCTATTTGCTTTACTGCCACGATCATAGAATAATCCATCAATCCTTGCTCTAGGAAAAGATTCAAATCATTTTTCAACATTTGCATAATCTCCTTTTTCTGTGGTATTGAAAGAAAAATTGGCCTTGTATAAGCCTCTCTTTTCCCAATTACATATTCAATTCGTTTCTTTGAAACTTTGCCAAATGCTTCTGAAATTATCCAATCTAAACGCCAGAACCGTTTATGAACTTCATCTATACTTTGCCCATATTTTATCAGTGTTTTATCATCTGCACTACCTTTTAAGTCGTAAATAAAATCCCATTTTTTCACATCAATAGATATACTGTTTCCCATCCCAATATAGAACTTCCCATTCTTTCTTACAAATACAGTCAAGATACGACAAAGCAAAGAGCTATGAGATAATAAACGCTCAGCATATCTTTCACAAAAATCTCCGTCAAGTAAACTTTTTCTATCAGAATGTGAGAGTTCCTTTACAAAGAAATTTCCACAGCTTGAGCGACTCAACAGCGTCCCTCCCTTACCTCCACCTTCTGTAAGATTTTCGAAATCAAAATTTGAAAACAAAAAGTCATCCGGAACTTTAAAGTTGCTTCTAATTTTTGAGAAAACATCATCACGAACACTCTCGACTAATTCATTACCAACGATCATTACTGGAGAATTGGCAAGCCTTATTATTTGAAACAAAAACTTGTCGGGGGGTAATTTTGGTGATTGCCTGCCAATTTCAAAATCCACTTTAGCCCTCCAACGCAGTGTCTGAAAAAAAAACAAAAAAAAACAAAGGAGTTTTTTTTCTAGTTGTAAGTAAAAAGAATTTGAAGTCAAGGTAAATTATTAAGGACAAATAAGAGTTTTTTCCGTTTGTCTATTAATTGCGCCTGCTTAAGATTCCTCGGAACAAGACAATAAGTTGCTCGTAAATTTGTTCCATATGAGAGAGGTTGATTTCACTACCCAAATTAGTATCACGCTGCAGAATAACCAAAAACAACAAGCTCTGAATGCGGAAATTCTCACTAATTTATTTGACTCCAGATTTCATGCTATTGAAGCTTTAAAAAATGTTAATACAAAACTCCTGAGTTCGATCGGCGTTTCCACGACCCATTCATTACATACGTCGTTCGATCGAAGTGAAGCTGCTCTTTCATCTGTCTCCATGGCTCGGAAATTAAATTGTGCTAAAGATAAAGCAAAATACACCAAGTCACGCATTCAAATTACTATTGAACAAACAGATATATTGAATAGGTTGAAGCAAACTTTGCTCGATTGTGAAATTGAAAATGCTTTAGAACTTTCCTCAGAGTATAATACTCACCACATCATGTCAATGCAAGCTTCTAAAACTTTAAAAAGTTCATTGGAGAACGAGCTGCTTCTAAGAAAGAATGAAATACAAACTATCCTGAATGAAAAATTAAAGCTTGCCCTGGATGTTGCAACAACTTCTGCTGGGGAAAGTGAGCATTTCTTTCATTTTATCGAAATTTTCTCAAAAGTCGAAGGCTTTGGAAAGGTTATTCAATATCTATCTGTGCATGCTAAGAATCATATTTGGAAGAGTTGTGATAACATATGTAGTATCTTCGAAAAATCTGAAGTTTTATTCCGTCAAACTTTCTTATCTAAAGTCACTTATTTATTTGATGATACACTCGAGTTTTTAGAAAGACACTGTAAAAGGCTCGGTATATTTTTGGATGAAAAAACAGTATCAGAATACGCCGTCCTATGCCATGAAGAATGTAGTGCAGCTTTCAAAATGATCTTGAACCTGTATATAAAACGAAGAAAGTTTGATTTGATTGATGTTGAAACGATGACTGTTGAGGTGAACGAAGCGTTTTCTGCTCAAGAAATTGACATTTTTCTTGAAGAGATATCTAACGTTTGCGCTCAATACGAACAATACCATCGATTATATTTTATTAAGATTACTGAAATCTGTAAGAACTCTCTATTTAAGCTGAGCAAAGACAATTTCTCAAAGAGAGATTCAGAAGAATTTGAAAAGATTTACAGAACTTATTCTTGGCTTGAATCTCTATATATTCAGAAAAGTATTTCCATCGCCATAGAAATGGAAGAATATGGGAACTATATTACGAGCTCTATCGTTGATGATGCCTTATTCATTTCTGAAAGGAGTGCAAAAAGAGCACTCCGAACAGAATCTTTCAAATGTGTTCATTCTGTTTTAGTCTCACTAAACTCCATTTTCATACAGCACATTTTTACTATGCTTTCAGATAGGTTAACATCACGAGTGAAATTTACAAAACCGGATTTGCTTATTAAATTAACTGAAATCCATGAACTATCTAGCGAAAATAGCGAGACTAGATTGAAACTGTGCGAATTTGTCAGAGGTTTGAATGATGTTGATGCGATGGGTGAATTAGTATTGAAATTAGGTGATATATTATCCGATTCAGCAGAATTTTGTACAAGGAATAAGGAGAAAGAGTGCATACTACACTGGTCATACATTTTCAAAGAAACATCATCGAAATTCAAGAAGCTTTGCACAAACATGCTTCAAAGAGTGTCAGGTTCATATGTTGATGTTTTTGGGAGTACTCTACAATTTTTGAGCACACTTTCCTATGTATTTTCTCATGATAAATATGAAGAGTGTTACGAGACTTGGACAGGTCAAATTATTGAAACCTTCCAAAAAATTGTTCAAAATTTACTTCCGATAATCTCAATAGCAAATCTCAAGAAACTCGTCGATTGCTTGCTTGAAGAGCTTGCAAGACGAATTGAGATGATTGTTATGACTCGGTTGAGGTTTAATCATTTGGGTGGACTTCGTTTCGAGCGAGAAATTCGGAAACTTGTTGCTAACTTAGCAGGTTTTATGCAGTGCCAGACAAGGGATATATTCTCGCGATTAAGCCAAATTGGAATGGTATTAAGCTTTGAGGCATTCGATGAAATCACAGATTATTGGGGCGATCGAGCAGGGTTGTTGACTTGGCATATTAATAGGTCTGAAGTAAAAAGGATTCTTCAATTGCGTGTGGATTTTAGGCTAGAATTAATTGAATCCTTGCAGCTATAACTCAAACTTTATATATTTTTCTTCTATTAGTACCGGATTTTTACGTGCCTGTTTTCCTAACTTCCAGATATTTGAAAACCTTACTTGATTTGGTAAAATTTGACTCTATTTTTTTCACACTTATACTTTTATTTCCAGAAACCTTTTGATTTGAAAAATTTGCATCCTTTTCTGATGATCCATTTACAAGTTTTTGTTTTAAAACAGAAGCTATCTCACGATATTGGCGTTCTTCATTCCTTCGTTCATTCTGATAAGTTTCTTCCGGCGTTTTGGCAACTTCAAACCTTTTCAAAACAGAATTATCTACCCACTTTGAATCATTTGAAAAATCAGTTAATGAAGTTAGCTTATTCATAAGAGAAAGATATAAAGCACAAGCAGAGGAAATCATCTCGTCTTCTTTTGAGTAAGTTTCGCCAACTGTTTCTGATTTCTGATTTCTTGAGTTTTGATTCTGAAAGTCTTTAGCATACAGTTCTCCAAGTCCCTGTTTTGCTTGTGTATTCAATATTTCTACTGGACTATTCACAAAGTTCATTTTACTTTGTTCAGCATATAACACATCATCCCATTTGTTTAAGATTATTCGTTGCTTAATCGAATCTTCAAGCGATTGCGTCGCTTCGATACTGATATTTGGTCGTGATTTTGAAACCTGGTGGAATTCAAGGTTGTTCTCTAAAGCACTATTTAAAGGACGCTGTCTACCTGAAGCTTCACCCAAAAATGACCAGGTATTTTTTGTTACTGCATTAGCTTCGAGCTTTTCTATCTCTTCTGAAATCCTCTCTTGTATGATTTGGAAGGAGGAGAATTTATGCCTTATTATTTGTCTTTGATCTTCTTTGTCTGAATTTGCTTCTGAATGATCCCGATGTTCTAACAGTTTTAACTGGTTGCTGTCCCGAATAATATTTGTTACGAAACGCATACTTTGCTCATCTTCGCTGTTATTGTCACCACGTTCTAATATCATATCATTGCGTTTTTGATAATGATTTGCTAATAGAGCATCCTTGCCCAGACTTTCTTCTGATTTAAAAACTCTTATTTTTCTCAAGACTTGAGAAGTTGAACGGATACGTTTCAAGTTAGGTTTAATAAGATTTAGGATGTTTAAAATTTGAAGATGTGTTTGCTGCCATATTTGTTCCGTATGCACGTCTACCGTAACGAGTTCTGAAAGTGGTATTTCATCACCGCATCTATGTGAAGCATGTTCAGTCATGCACAAAAATAAAGAACGAATTGCATTCCGTGCCAAGTCTGGAGCACTTTCTGAAAAACGGGAAATTTTCTTGTTCATAGTATACTCTTTAAAAGATTCGGCAAAAATCTTAATTTCATGTTGAGCTGAATTCATACTTTATCTTATTTTTATTCGCGAGAATAATAAATAAAGGAAAGGTGCTGCCAGGTTTTTCCTATTCTTCTTCCTGCTCAATTCACGAATTCAGATTTCTTTGTTTTTTTTATTTTTTTATTTTTTTCGGATATTAAGCGTATTGCTCTATAGGGTTTAAACCCCCTATTTAGGGTTTCAGAAGGCGCAAAAAAATTCACCTTATGGCGAAAAGTGTATAAAACGTACCCTTTTACATACTTATTTATAATCCACGTGACATACACTAGAGAATGAAAGGCACAATCCTACACGAACCAATTGAACTAATCGATTTACGTTGAAAATTTGATAAAAAAATGAATTGCGCGCCGTTGGTGGCGCCGCGAATATCGTTTTTTTCTTCGTTTTTCCTCGTTTTTAGTACAAAAGTTTTCAAGAAAAAGTAGTATCGGAAATTTTCGTAATTTCGCAAAAACTCGCGCGTCCATACCTTCGCAAATACATTGATTTTAGCATTGAATTTCATTTAAGCGATTTAAAATGGTATTATTGTCACTGGTGTTGATTTTTAGAGTGATCGCAAAAGTTTTCGCGCAGATAAGTGATGAGAAGTGGTTGTTTTTTAGGAAAAAATAGGCTTGAAAAGGCCTCAAAGGCACCTGCTTTTGCATAAAAAAAGGTCTGAAAAACGTCGCGTCTTATCACTTATTTATGCGAATACATGATAAAATACTTCGAAAACAAGATATGTCAAAGAAATCAATACAAGTGCAATGATCACGAAGTTTGAAAATAATTAAGTTCGTATTCGCGAAGATATAGTCGCGCAAATTTCTCCAAAACTACGAAAAATGCGATACTCGGAAATTTTGTACCAAGAAATATTTCAAAACGGTATTCGCGACGCCGGAAATAGTACACATTTTTATTTTTTT
>Ga0209710_1001670_pt1 | contig 16553 bp, 27 predicted proteins | sample ArcticOcean_MG_C_5_FD_187436 | JGI IMG/M metagenome (GOLD analysis project Ga0209710, IMG submission 187436) | Marine microbial communities from western Arctic Ocean - ArcticOcean_MG_CB4_138 (SPAdes) (version 2) | ecosystem: Environmental > Aquatic > Marine > Oceanic | place: Arctic Ocean...
AGAGAGTCCGGGAATAGAATTAAATTTGTAACTTGATACTAATGCTCAGTCTAGTGATTATTCCGATTGCGTTTTTCACGATCACCTCCATTTATTGGATTTGCGTATGTACAAACGCACGTGATGACGTGGATCTGAGAAAATGTAGTCTCGTCCCGGGGTAATTACGCCTAAGTCATATAGAGACTTGAAATGAAATTATATTAAGATGATTCAGACCGGAGTGGATTCTCCCGTTATTTGTACTCCGTGCCCTACTATCACCAAAAAACCAAAATATGTTCGTCCGAAATGTCCGCATGGTCGTCGGCGCTGTTATTGCAAGGAGTGTGGTGGGGGCTCAATCTGTGAGCACGGTCGTCGGCGCGCCAAGTGCAAGGAGTGCGGTGGGTCAGGATTATGTGAGCATGGTCGTGAGCGCTGCAAGTGCAAGGAGTGTGGTGGGTCTCAAATCTGCGAGCATGGTCGTGAGCGCGCCAAGTGCAAGGAGTGCGGTGGGACATCAATCTGCGAGCACGGTCGTATGCGCACTAGATGCAAGGAGTGCGGTGGGGGTGCAATCTGCGAGCACGGTCGTCGGCGCTCTCAGTGCAAGGAGTGCGGTGGGACATCAATCTGCGAGCACGGCCGTGAGCGCTGCAAGTGCTCCACATGTGACCCATGTGGACACGCGATTTATTTGAGACGATCAAGACGATACGAAGCTTTAAAAGGTGTCATTAATCCTACAGGTGCATTGGAAGATCTTTGTATGACCTCAGAAGATTGGGTCAAGTATCTCCATGAACTTTTTGAAGTTAGATACGGTCGTCCAAAAACGGATAACGATAAGGTTCAGATAGATGAAATCATTCCATGTAGTGCATGGAACTTGCCAGATGATAATAAATATTGCTGGCACTATCTGAACTCTCAGTGGTTGATTGACAATACGAATCAGAATAAGGGTACCAAATATACAGAGGAGGATAAGCGCGCTATGATAGAACGAATCGATGAATGGTTTATCGTAAATCCTTATCAGCCGTGTAGTACGTCTTCCCCTTAGTGGCGAAGCTGTGCACCCTAGCATACCCCCACGCTTGTGGAGAAGCACCCGGACGATGCCCGGTTCTCCACGCAGCGAGTCCCCTATTGTAGATGGTCTTCACAGTCTTTAGAGGAATCTTAGTAGCCTTAGCAATTTCGGGTAGGGACCTAACCTCTGGTCCGTACATCTTCCTAAATTTCTGGGTGTAGGAGGAGGTTTTAGTCTTTTGTCCTTCGTCTGTTTTGAATCCCCTGTAGTCCTTCTTGAGCATCTTTTTATACCGTGTCTCAACCCCCGTGAGAGTATCGATTCCCCTGAAATATTTGAGGGGTGCATAGATCTTACCCTGAGTTTTACGCAGTTGCCCAACCTTCTTGGTAATTTCAGCATCGGTGAGAGGCATCTTACTTCTCACTGAGATATTTTACTGCCACCGCGATACTTGAATATACACATCTACCAAACCTGACCTCCCCCGTCTTAGGATTGTAGTACCCCTTCATACCATTCAAAACTGCTCTGTGTATATCACCCATATAAAAAATACAATATTATAATAACAAGGTGAGATGGGACTCTCAATTATTATGGGGAATATGTTTTCTGGTAAAACATCAGAACTCATTCGACGACTTAAGCGTTTAAAAGTTATCGGAAAAGATGTGATGATTATAAATTCTGCAAAAGATACCAGGTCCCCCGAGGAAATTCTCAAAACGCATGATAATGTAAAGTTTGATTGTCATAAAGTGTTTGATCCTTTTGAAATTATTAATACAGATGAATTTGATAAGGCTGGTATAATTGCTATTGATGAAGCGCAGTTCTTCCCTAAACTTAAAAAATTTGTTGAATGTTGTCTACATGTGGGTAAGTCTGTCATATTGGCTGGTCTCGATGCTGATTCTTTTCAGCATAAGTTTGGTGAACTTATTGACTGCATACCACTCGCATGTGATGTCACTAAACTTTCGGCACTTTGTATGCGCTGTAACGACGGAACTCTAGGACCTTTCACTAAGAGGATTGTAGAAGATCAACGTCTAGAACTCATAGGTGGGAGTGATATGTATGTAGCTGTGTGTCGTAAGCATCTCTAAAACCTTTTTACATCTAGGATGAGTACGACCCGCCTATCACTCCCAGTTTTAGTGACTTCATGGTATCTCGCGTGATCGAATAAAAAGTCTTCACCATCACGATGTTGATGTGGACCTCTCTCGGTATAAAGTGTGCAATCACCCCCACCCTTTATAGTAAGATGATATCGTAGTAATAAATTGGTTTCAGCTCTATGAGGTGGGATAGCCATAGGTCCATCCATAACTGCAAACAATGCAGTCTCTTTATGAATTGAGGGAATTAGATCAACGAGTTTTTTCAAGTCAGGGAAGTCCTCAACCTTATAAAAATAGTAGTCATCGTTTTTTTCAAACCAAGGGTCCAAGTCATGGAACATATGTTTCTTGACAGTCTTTGAAACATTTTCAAACTCTTTTCGAATTTTTAGGTGATGCAACTTAATGAGCCATAACCCTGGATAGTCTCGAACTGAATAGTTAGATGCGTAAAGAAATATATCCAGGAGGGCATTCCGAATTCCAATCAGTGGTCGTCGGGGGTTATTGAAATACAGTAGATCTATCGGAGACTTCAGGAAGTCATGAAGGATTAGACCCGCTGAAGCTAACAGGACACTCCACATTATTTTCTCGGTAGATAATAAAAATGCCTGGATACGGTACCGATACCTACGCTGTCACCCCCGCCCCTACTGAGGAAGTCAACACTCTCGAGAAGCGTTTCGTGATGCCCAATCTTCCCGTATTGACCATCGTCCAAATCATGCTCGTTGCGACTATCGCTGGGTATGCCTGGACTTCTCGCAAGATTAATGGTGTCGTCGTGTCTAGCCTTGCGCTGACCGTCGCCCTTCTCCATGTATACGATCACATGTACCGTGTGAAGCGTGGTCCCGAGCGCCTTTTCTTCCTTCCCCAAAAGGAAGCCTATGGGTGCCAGGCGTGCAAGTAAATTATGTTAGTAAAATATAAGTATGCGCGTCAAAATTATCAAGAGCCCTAACTCTAAAAAGAAATTTAGGGCTGTTTTAGAAGACGGCAGGACTGTTGACTTTGGTGCCAGTGGGTATTCAGACTACACCAAACACAAGAATCCTTCACGTATGCGTTCCTATGTACTCCGCCACGGTGGACGAGTACCTAAACGCACCATAGCAGAGAGAGACCCCAAGAAAATTCAGGACATGATGTTGAATGTAGACTACAGCTTCTCAGAGAATTGGGGAATAAGTGGTATCAACGGGGCTGGCTTTTGGTCACGTTGGTATCTCTGGAGTTATCCATCTTTTGAGGGTGTCGAGAAGTTCATGTCTAAGAGGTTTGGAATCACATTCCACAAAATTCCCTAGCGGCTATTTCAACGTAGTTCATTGACGCGCCCAATGGTTCCATCGCTTCAGTTATTATAGTCCCACTTTTTTTCATACCCCCAATAGTTAGTATATCCCCAGGTTGGTTATAAGGAGGAGTAGTTCTAGTAGCTCTAATTTTTTTAGCAGTAGCACAAAATTTTGCAACTCCATCTGGATTGGATTTACGAATGTTCTCCACCTGTAACTTGTTTTCCTTATCAGTTTTCTTACCAGTTCTTCCCTTAGAAAAATCATTTATAAATGGCGCCTGTGTAGTTAACTCCCCAATTCCCGTCATTTTCATGAAGTGTGGTCCAGTCCTAGGAATCAAACCAGCGAAAAAGACGGCTGCTGAAGAGGATGATGAACAACATGAACAAAAACAAAGCATGAGGAGTAGTGTAGCAGGTTTCATACTTATTCTATTTTATAATTATATTTTAATTTAATTTCTTCAAACTTTTTAAAAAATCGAATCATCGTTCCAAGGCGTTCATAGAGTTCCTCACCGAGGTACTGCTCTACGAATTCTTCCGTGATTTCATTATCATTCCGACGCATCTGTATCGCATAGTTCTTTATGACTTCATATGCGTCACCCTCCCATTCTACCAAAACTTTCTTTACCTCTTCAAGATTCATTATTTATTCAGTCCTCTTTTTTTTAAAGCAGTTTTCAGTTCAGCTAAAAGTTTAGCACGAGTATTACCACCAGGTGCTATGGGGCGAGTGGCTCGGGGTGGTGGAGGTGGTGGAGGAGCACTAGTTATGGGAACAACGACGGTTCGACAAATACGAATAACTCTTTGAGCATTCTTGACACTATTCTCAAAGTTCATGGTGATCTTGGCACGAAGTTCCCTGGCTGTAAGTTTTACACGTTTACCCTGAACAGTCTTGGTGACACGAAGACCTAACTTTTTTGCTTTATTTTTGAGATCCCTATATTGCATATACTAATAGCTAAGAAAATCATAAAAGGTTTCAATATCTTCATCCACGATCATATCTACAAATCTATGCTCCTCTAACGAAAACTCGAGTACGTTCAATTTCATATATCTGTACACACGTCGTATTGTGATACCTGAGGTGTCCAAATATATAAATATCGTATACAGTATTTCATCATCCAACACACCCATAGCAATTTTAAACTTACCGATAGACAATTCATATGTTCCATCACCATTATGACTGAGTAGTTGTCTTTTTATAAATTTTTCAGTGTCATTTTTAGGTTCTAATCCTATTCGATTTGAATCCAATAATTCACGCACCCCTGGTGCAAGTTTTTTAAGAAATTGACGTTTCTCTGGAGTCATCCCTATTAGATGTTGAGAAAATCTATTATAAAGATAAATTGTAAAAACAGGTTAAGATGAGTGAGGTACATGAACTTAAAATATTGATTCACAAAGTTTTACTTCCAAGAATAAGACAACTCGAAGGTGATGTTTCATCACTAAGAAAACATACATGGCCATATGTACAGGGTAAACGGGAGAAACATCAACTTGACGGCATCGAGGTGAAGAGAGAGTTCTTAAAACATCTCGATGAGGACACAATTAAGGAACTTTTACTTGAAAAGGCAAAAATTTCATCTATGACTGGATTTCACAGGAGAGAATATGCTATGGTAAATAATTTTTGTTGACGTAATATAAATGGGACTTGTGTTTTCTTTGCCAGGTCTCAGTCTCTTAAAAGGAGATGATAAACCTATGGATCCTAAATACCTTATTGCGAACATAGTGAGTATACTGTGCTCCATGTTGGTAGTGTATGGTGTTATAAAGATGCCTTTCAAAACACCACCAATGCTCGCGATAGCGTGTTGCAGTTCTTCATGTTGCAGTTCTACAACCGCTAATGTGGTAAAAGACCTAAAAAAGCGTATTTAAAAAAAATCATCTGTGCGGTACATCTTTATCGCGAATGAACCAGTTTTACCAGTAACGGTCACTGTTTCATTTCCATAAAGTTCCTGGCACCCAATGTCTTCCATACATTCACGCGAATTATGACTCACGGAAATTGGATACAGGTTCTCACCACCCGTAGTTGTATAGTAGTGGTAGCGATCACGTCTTCCCCGAACTTCCTTACCATAGAGGGGGAGTGTCTCACCTGAACCCACTAAAATACCCATCTGTTGCATTTGACCAGGTTTATACTTCTTGATAGGGGGTCCCCTAAACTCGGGTTCATGACGAACTTCCTGGGACCGCCTTGGTCTAGGAGGTACCATCATCGTGGGAACCTTTACTGGGACTTTAACAACTCGAGGATTTTGTATGAGATACACGATGAATACTACCAATGCGATTAGTACGACCCCCATGAGCTGAGTCTTTTGTTTGTTCTTCATATACTATAATTAAAGAAGATTATTCACATAAAGACATGAAGATTTTGGCGATAGATATTGGCTATCACAATATGGGTCTTGTACTTGCTGAAGCTGGGGATGGTCCAAAAATAGAGGTTGAATATATGAAGAAGGTAAGTCTCGAGGAGTATAAATACATTTATTCGAATGACTTTGTAGACCTCATTCCTTTATTTGTTGAAGATCATCAAAGTATTTTTGATTCAGCTGACAAAATACTGATAGAGAGACAACCACCCATGGGTTTCACTAATATTGAAATTCTTTTACATTACATGTTCAAAGATAAGGTAACTTTAGTTTCACCTGTGAGCATGCATGTTCATTTTGGTATGAGACATCTGGATTATGACCAGAGAAAGGAGAGAACCGTCACCATAGCGGAAAAATATTTTGATGGGGATATTCCTTATGATAGGAAACATGACATCGCCGATGCGTTATGTATGATTGTGTATTACAACTTTAGAAATACAGTTCACTTCTTTGACAAGTTCAAGTTTATTGGTGATTCACCAATAAATTATATATAGGTATAATAAATGCCCACTACGAAACAGGTTCAGAACGCTAAGAAAAAATTAAAGGTCATGCCCAAACCAAAGGGGAATACCCCAAAGCTTCCAAGCAGGCTCACCTATATACTCATAGGTGTTGACCCCAAGATACAAAGAGACAAGAACTTCCTCAAGGCTGTTCAGGAGTACGCGAAACTTCGTCGTTGAGAGTGGTGAGTGCATTTGAAACACATTCAAACATATCAAATATTTCATTCACATTCCTCCTTTCAAGTGCCTTTTTGAGTTTATCGATGTTATACTCAACTGATTTCTTCTCCTTATTTAATTGTGTTTCAAGTTTTTCGATTTTTTTATCGATAAACTTGGTCGTGTTCTCGATATTGACATCAATATTCTGGATTTCATTTTCATATAATGTTCGTTGCCTCTCGAGAATCTCTCTCTTTACATCCGATCCACATCGGTCAATTTGATTGTCGAGACGTTCAAGCTTTACTTGGAGTTCTTCTAAATTTGTTACATATGTTGTCTGATACAACTTCTTCGCATTCTTTAGACTGATGATTTCCTTACACAGTTTAGTATCCATACTATATTTTCATCTTGGTGTGAAGCTTTAAATTATTTAAATCTTCGACAAATCCTTTAAAATGCCCTAAACGATATTGTACGAATGCCCAAAGTGCGAAAAAGAGGGTCTTTGTCATTTTATTGACTTCAGTGTCTTCCATTTTATATATAGGTCCAACGAGACGTCCCATGAATGTTTCTTCTTTATGTTTACCTGTCACTAACATCTCAGCCTGTGTCAATGCACATGTATCATCATTCACTGACCAGTGGTAGAAGATGAATGGTATGAGCATCGAATAAAATTCTAAATTTTTTTGATTATTCATGAATGGAACTATCAGAATACCAAACAAGAAAATGAGATGAATTAGGAATATTATATTCATCTACTATAAGATGACCGAAGATAATATTATGGCAGAAATGTGGAATGAGTACCACGAGAATGTACTTCGCCAGTGGGGTGAGGCATCTGCATGTTATCGGTATATGCACCACCGAGCTTTTCTCACGTATAAAAAACTGAGTCTGCGTTTCAGTTTACCTGTAATTGTTCTTTCGACAATCACAGGCACGGCAAACTTTGCACAAAGTTCGTTTCCAGAAAGTATACAGGGTGGAGTACCCGCAGTTATTGGTGGTATGAACCTCATAGCTGGTCTCATCGCAACAATCATGCAATTCCTGAAAATCAATGAACTCATGGAGAACCACAGGACGAGTGCTTTAGGTCACGGTGGGCTTTCTAGGAATATTCGCCTCCAGTTGGCTCTCCCCCGTGACGAGCGTAGTAAGGAGGGTCTCATTTTTGTGAACGAATGTAAAGGTATATACGAAAGTCTGCTGGAACAGTCCCCCCCAATCCCCAAAGAAATATTGAAAACATTTGAGAAAGACTATCCAATAGAAGGTGTATTTACAAGACCTGAGATATTGAATGTGCGTCCTATTCCACTCTTAAAATTACCAAAAACTATAGAACCTATCCGAGCTATAACAAAAAATACTCCATTCGAGAAAGTTGGTGAGTACTTGGCACCTCCTATTGAGGAGGAAGAGGAAGAGGAAGAGGAAGAGGAAGAAGAGGAAGAAGAGACAGACGTCGAGCAAGGTACACCAACAGAATAAACATGACCACATTGGTCAGAATTCCACATGCAACGTATGGTAAAATTTTCCTTTTTAAAGGTTCTACGATACGTTTATGTAGTGCGTCATTCTCGAGCACCAAATCTATGGCCTGATTAGTAAGATCATCAATGGATTCTTTCATTAAAGTAGTGGGGCAAAAAAAAGATCCCATTGTAACGACAATTCATACGAAACAAATTGAACTTATTCGTAAGTACATCAGTGAAAGGAAGAATGTGTTCATTTGTGGTGCACCTGGTGTAGGTAAAACATATGTACTTCGGGCAGTATTACAGGGACTGAATCATGTAGAACTTCAGAGTGAACATCTTAAAAGTAAATCTCTATTTCTACCATTTATAAAACCCTCAACCAAGCATGTATTTATTGAGGATTACGACCCGGTGTTTAAACCTATAATTGAACAGGTGTCAGATGGTAATCGTTTATCCCGTGGTTCTCTACTTGTCACAAGCACTAATATGTGTATGTATCCAAAATTTGAGACAGTGTTTATTCCCCGACACAAACCAGAAGTTCTAATGACACTGACAGATGAATCAGGTCATAAAGTACAGGATGCAGCCATCCGATCTCAAGGGAATATTCGTAACTTTTTCACCTATCTTGAGGGATATGATGAGATGGATGATTTCAAAAGTCCTAAAGAGTTTATCGCTGAAATTTTGACGGATCCTTCTCCAATTCAGATATATGATAGTATTTCTGAACATGGACACATATGGGACATTTTCCAAGAAAATTACTTAGACTCTACTGGTATAGACTTTGTACGTGCGTCGCGATCCTTTTCGGATGCAGACTTCTACGATAACCATATTTATGCACATGGAGAATGGAACCTCATGCCATACTTCGTGATACATGCCCTCACGATCCCAAAGACTGCACTTGGGGAACCCCTCGAAAAAGAGAAGATTAGACCAGGGAGTTGTTGGACAAAGTTTGGAAACTATAAGATGCGTAAACAAAAGTTTGAAGAAATCAAGAAGAAATCGAGGATGGGGTTAGGTATAGAGGAATTGTGCCTATTAAAGAAATATGCAGAAAAAGGAGACTTAGATCCTATGATAAGCTATAAAATTACACCCCAAGATTTTGATGTTATCAATCACCTTGCCGTCGGAAGTGGCTTAAAATCGAGAGATGTAACTAGAGTAAAGAAGGCACTCAAGAATGCCTACGACAGATGAAGAAAAAGAGATTGAGATCAACGACAGTGTCAAGACTATCGGAAATGAAATTCTCTTTTATGGTGACATAGATCGTGAAAATGCCTTAGAATTTGTTTTACAGTTCAAGAAACTTGAAATTGATATGTTGAAAAAGAAGGCGGAACTTGTTGGGTACGAACCACAAATTCGTATATCCATCATGAGTGATGGTGGTGACATATTCTCTGGTCTAAACATGATGAATGTACTAGAACGCTCCAGGGTCAAGGTCGTCACCATCGCCCAAGGTTCCTGTTGTAGTGCAGCTACCTTTGTATTCCTGGGTGGTTCAGAGCGTCGCATAGGGAAGAATGCATACCTTCTGATTCACCAACTTACTACCGAGTTTTGGGGTAATTTCCAAGATCTTCGCAATGAGATGAAGACATCTGCAAAGTTTATGAAGATGCTCAAGAATATGTATATGTCAAAGACTGAAATTCCTGAGAGGAAGTTCAAACGACTGATGAAGAAGGACATCTATCTATCCCCAGATAAGTGTATCAAATATAAGATTGCCCACGTCGTTGACTGATCGTTGTCGATCGCTTGTACATCATCAAAAAACATACAACAATTAAAATAACACAAAAAGTATTTAGATTCATAGACACTGTTGCACTCTCTGGCATTTTAAGTCGCTCCATTCTACCATAATTTACAACGGGTAATGAGGACATCTATTTAAAGTTGAGAAATTAATTATTGAGTTATATAAATCTTTTGATGGACATAATTACAGAAACGAAGCGTATCACACCCGCAAGTAACTCCGTTTCTACCATCATGTTACATATATTATGGATATGATCATATGATAGTATTGGATTGTTCAAAATATCGATAATATATGGAGAAACACGTGCTGATATAGACTTGTTACCATGTTTCCTCCCTATATATAAAAACCTCTTACCCACGATGGATGTCATTTTCATCACCGATGAAATCGCCAGACCCATATATACTTCATTGATATATTATTCTTTATACTGTAGTGATTAGAGATTATGAAATATATTTGTAATAAATAAATGAACAGGATTGCAATCGATATCGATGAAGTTCTTGTTCCATTTCTCAATCCCATGGCTCGGTATCACAAACAGAAGTCTGGTATTCAGAAAACCGATAAATCTAAATACAGTTACGTCTATCGGGATATTTTTAATGTCACAGAAGAAGAATCTCAAAAAATGGTTCAAGAATTTTACAAATCTGGACACTTTCAAGTTCTTAAACCGATAAGGGGGTCCCAAAGGGCGATGCGGTCAATCCGTAACAATGCCGAAAAGATGTACATTGTCACGGGTCGTCAGGATGTTGTGAGGAAGGATACGGAGTTATGGATTAACTATTTCTTCCCAGGAATCTTCGATGATATCATTCTCACAAATAGTTACACCCCAAATGAAGTCAAGAAAGTTGATATTTGCCGAGCCTTAAACATCGGTCTACTCATCGACGATAATAAAGCCATATGCGACGAATGTATAGAATCTGGTATGATCGCCCTAAACTTCATAGGTACCCATGAGGAGGATGTGTACCCGTGGTGTGAAGAGAGTGAAATAGGTATCCAGGGTTGGAGTGGGATTTAACCCTTAAAGTAATCATACGCTGTAGCACCTGTCAAAATGGTACCAGAACCCTTTACCTTTTTTGTTATAAAGTACAATAGAAATGAAATCATCACGAGCACACATGCAAATGATATGAGACCAACCCCAAATAGTTTCGGGGGACCTTGACTAAAACTAGTGTCAGTGGGGTTCTCGGGATTATAAAAAATTTTAATAGTATTTCCGATTTTAGGTTCTATAAGATATTCTTCTTTCTTTTTAGAGCCTGAATATTCTTTGTCGTTGACTGTATATTTAAAATTAATTCTGCAACTATATTTGGTAATATCATTGATTATAATTGGTAAACACTTGTTATCATACCCAGACCACTTATCCGTTATCACACCATCGACTTGTTTACTATACTTCTCTTTTCGTACCATAAGAAAACCACCTGAAGAACAACATGATAACGCAACTACTACTGCGAACAGGAGTCGAACAAAAGCAATCGTCTGACCAATTTTATTGCCAGTGTTGATAACACCCATATACTATAAAAGTATGAATTTAATTTACAGATTCCTAATAGTACCGGTATTTGCTTTCATAAAAATAACTTCATCACACTGACCACCTTTCATCACCATCTTCACCTCTCCACACATAGTTCCAGGTTGCTTGAAACGATCACACGCAACCTGGGTTCTAGTTGTTATATCCATGTTCTGACTATAGCCAATAAATGTCCGATCAACGATACCATCTTTATCCAAAGCCTCAACCGTAGCTTTCCAACAATAACTCCCAAATTCCCACTGTTTCGTGTCACTCACAGGTGGGGGTGGAGTATCTAGAGCGGATGATGCAAAACGACCCCTAAATCTCCGATTGAGAGATACAACGGGTGTAATCAATAAATTAGCAATAGTTGTCATTACTATTGATAAGAATTGTGTTTTTAAGTTACTTTTTGGTACTTAGCGATCTGAAAATACTCTTCTTCCATCCAGCTGCTTCGAGTTGTTCTTTTGATGTAGATTTAAGATCTTTTAATTTGAAAACACCCGTTGTAGATAACTCTTGCCATTCATGTAATGATATCGTTGAATCTCGTAATTCTGGTGGTGTTTTCTCACGTTGTTCTAAAATCCTTTCGTCTAGGTTTTCATCAGCTGCTCTCATGAGGTAATACGCCATCGCAGTAATTTCTTTTTCGTTGAAGTGGTCATCAACGCCATCATCTAAATAACTTTTAGCGAAAGACTCTTTGATGAGAGTTTTCAATTCATCAAAATCTAAATCACCCGAACCACCAGTGTCCGCGTCTTTGAAACTTTTTGTGGCAACACACGCTTGGGTAGCGTATCGTGCAGCTTCTCGTTGTACATCGAACATCTCTAACATGGCACCCCTATATAATTCAGACTTTTTACCTAGACCAAATTTAGCAATGAAGCCAACAAGTGTAGTCGCAAGTCCTAATAGAACAATACCAGATGTAAATTGCATGAGAATGAAAAGGTAATCTATTTCCCCAATTAAACCAGTTTGTTGTATATCAAATAATATACCATACCTGTAAAAATCGTAATACATACCATTTGGTTGTCCACTTGTCAAATTAATTGGGTTGTTTATGTCAAATGCTGCACCACCACCGACTTGGCTATACAATATTTCATCACCTTTTGAGAACCAACCAATTTTGGGGGATACTGTCACGACAGCGTACACATTTTCACCCCCCATATCTGTATGTAATACTCGGTCAAGGTGGAAGTTATGATACTTGACCTCTATATTCAAACGCAACCCACTTGTCCTCACATATGGATACTTTTCGATGTCTTCTCCAACACCATTGAAACCTGTAGTATCTAAACCATCTACATTCTGTTCATTGAATGGTTTGTCGAGTTCAATTCCTGTAATGTTTAGCCACTCAGACACTTTCAGACGAATCGCAGAACCCCTTTCAAATGTGTATATGTTTTCATTAAACCCCTCTCTCCTAACATACGTGATTGGTTTTGCTCCAGATTCTATACGAGAATCGAAATAATGATTGAATGCGAAATAACTTTCTTCTATACCAGGTGCTAAAAAGTTTGTAGACTTTGAATGTTCACATCGTCCCATGACTTCTGTCGCTTCCCCGAGACCATTCGAGTCGGAGATACATCCAATAGCTGGTTTATCATATCGTTGTTTTATTGTTTCGGATATATGTGTTGTAAAAAACATAACATTACCCGAGGGTAGCTTTGAGATTAACTCAGCTCCAGTATAGAACGCACATATTGGTGCGCTATAGTACCAATCATTGGAGTATTTAAACTGATAATTTGAGAGAGTATCACAGAAAGATGCACCACCTTGGTATATCGCAGCTTGGGTAGACGTATACTCGGTCGAGGCCAAACCCCAAGCACTCGCAACCCCTGTGGGAACTTCGGTAACGATGTACGTCTTTCCCGCAAATAATGAATAAATAACCCAAATCACAATACCAATACTGAAAAAAGAATGTAATGCAGCCAATTTCCCATCACGTATAACGACAGCCTTATTGGCGGTAAACGTTGAATTGAAGATGTTACTGCGTATCCATCTCCCTATTGGATTTACCTGACCTGGTGTATAAGTCATATATTAAGTTAGGTTATTTTTACAAAGTGGAAAACACATTGTAAAAGTAAAAAACTTTCCCAACCGGGTTCGAACCGATGACCTTGCGATTAACAGTCGCACGCTCTACCAACTGAGCTATGGGAAAAAAACGACATTTGTACTATCAATATACGGTACGCGTCTCCTCTCTACCTGAATCGAACAGGTGACAAATGGAACTACAGTCCATTGCTCTACCAACTGAGCTAAGAGAGGGAGAAGCTCCCACCAAGACTTGAACTTGGGGTGGTGGATTCAAAGTCCACAGTGTTATCCAACTACACCATAAGAGCTGGAGTGGCTCCTTCCTCCCCCACTATATCTATATTATGAGTCTTTCCTTTAACCCCGTTTATGAGCTTCATACTCACGAGAGAAACAGAGAACAAACCAGCGGAGGTATTGGCAACAATCATAGGCACTACGTTGAAATAGATTGAATACACCAACCCCAACGAACTTGCCAAAACATTGAGACCTAAGAATGTATAGTTGATCGCATCAGTATCTTTAGTTCTATACACGTGAACAATTTGGGGGACAAACATGACCGCGATGAGTATAGAACTCACCAGTCCGATGTTATCGATGATGGCATCCATTTACATAATACTATTTTCTAAGGTTTAAGTAGGTATGATAGCGTTCATCATTTTGATCCTTTTATGTATTTGGGTGTTGATTAGAATTGATCAGGGAAAAAATACCAGTACATACGATTACAAGTGTTTTTTACTCACCATGAAAAATCAAAAGGAGAGGCAAGAGCGTTTTTTTAAGAGTCACAAAGAACAAATTCCCTTGGAAGTTATTATTGGACCTGATACACGTATTGTAAAAGTTGCTCGAGAGTATGAAGATCAAATAGAAGAGGAGCACTTTGAAAAAGCTCTAGAGATGCATTACAATCCTATAGTGAAAAGACCCGACATCACACATTTCAATATGGGTGCAATCGGATGTTTCTTCGGACACATGGAATTTTACCAGAGATGTTTCGACCAGGGTCTAAAGTATGCAGTTATTTTCGAAGATAATGTCATCATAAAATCAGATCAAATCTATGATCAAATACAATCTGTGATCGATGAGAAAGGGGATGACTTTGAGATGTGTTTCTTCCACTGTCTCTCAAGACTTCCTGATAAAAAGGAGGGAACTTTGGAGAAGGTTAAGTGGATCTCGAGTACGAAGTGTTACCTCATCAATGTTGAGAATATGAAAGAATATAAACGATACTTCTTACCTATGGATAACCATATTGATATGAAACATGAGGACCTGATAGCGAAGGGTGCTCGGATCTATTACAAAGATTTACGAGAGTCTATGTTTATCGATAGAACGCATAGAAGTTTGATCGGACACAGTGATCACGGAAACAAGAAGTTCTTTTCTAGGCAGTATCCGAATGCAACACCAGATGACTTGAAGTGGGGGTACTAATTCCATGGAATATCTTGAGGTCTGTAACGACATGAAACTTTTAGAAAATCTACAAAGTATTCAAGATCTTCCGGTGTATCGATGACATTCAATATATCCCCAACATATGCGTTATAGGCTTGATGTTTTCCTGTGTGTACCAATCTTTCTTCTCTGAGATGAAGTACACATTTTCCATGACGTGTCGGTAAAACGACGAGGTTAGAACTCGCGTGTATATCATACTCAAATTTCTGAACCGTTGGGTGTTTTGCATACTGTTTAGGTATGATATGATGATCTTCAACCAAACCCTTATTATGGAGACCCCATCGGATTTTAAATGTCTTCCGCGCGGCCGATCCGTACCGCATCCCCTATTTATATGTACAATCATTTTTAGAATTGGGATACAATTCTAAAAATGCTCTAAGCGGGTCTCGATCCCGCGACTTTGACGTTATAAGCATCACACTCTAACCAACTGAGTTACTAGAGCACTGCATACAGACTGATGACCAGTCTTATCGTATAACGGTGAGACATATTATTTACTTGTTAAATCTTTAAGCGGTCTTAGCGCGTGTGTTGGGAACCATTGAACCGAGAATGGAGACAAGCTCACCGATGAGAATACCCTGCTGCGCCATGACTAACACCTTAGCCCGGTCACTCTTAGGTCCGAAGTCACCATAACCCACCGTACTCATGGTGGTGAACGCAAAATAATATGGGTCGACTGGGCTTTCGAAGCCGAACTCCTTGGGATCCATACGACTGTAAAGAAGTCCGAAGGCTAGCGTGATTGTTGCTAAAAACATAAAATTGTTCAGAGGTGAAAGACCCATTTGTAATATATTATTACACTGAGATTTTTTCTATTGAATCCATCCGCCCTATATCATTACTCCTCCTTCTATTTGAATTCACGGTACTAAAAGCCCCCAGCCATCTGGAAACTGCGCGTCTAGAACCAGTGATCGATGCAGCATCATCATTTACAACGATACTTAGACCGTTGCATACATCAGGTTTATTCTCTTTATCGGGAAACTGGACCAAGAAAGCTTGTATAGTAATAGCTGGTATATCCGGTGAGTCATCGAGAAGTTTGTCGTAATCTTCCCTACATTTCATAATGAATTCAACAACATTATCTCGATGTTTAACATCAAGAGAAAGTTCCATGTCAATGCTTCTATAGAGTTTAGACCATTGTATGCACTGTGTAGAGTGTGCTTCCGAAAGACTTAAACTTTGACTAAATTTACTGATAGACGAAAGTATTCCCGCTAAGACGTTTAGGAATGCAAAGAAGTACTGAATTATCATAATGTTATTTTTGGTTTCATCTGAAACCCCTTCATTCCCACTCGGATTTAACACTGCAAAACCACCAACACCTGTTATACTCGCTATAACTATACTCGGGTAGGCTAACCAATCGTTCTGTTTCTTATAGAATAGGCGTGCGTGATTGTGCAACCAACGGTATCCGGCCGCCTTTTCCGCCCATTTTATAAGCAACTTTTCTTGTTTTTCACACCATTCACACTGTTCGTCTTGTTTAA
>Ga0209710_1001671_pt1 | contig 16548 bp, 9 predicted proteins | sample ArcticOcean_MG_C_5_FD_187436 | JGI IMG/M metagenome (GOLD analysis project Ga0209710, IMG submission 187436) | Marine microbial communities from western Arctic Ocean - ArcticOcean_MG_CB4_138 (SPAdes) (version 2) | ecosystem: Environmental > Aquatic > Marine > Oceanic | place: Arctic Ocean: Canada...
CTTATCTATACTCAACGCGTTTTCGTCAGTCAACCCATCTGTATAAATATGCGGCGAATTTCCTACCATTGCACACGTCCCTAAAGCGCGATATTTCACGTCTTGTACAGGTCTCAGGAAATCTAAATATTGAATATCAGCGCCGTTTGGCGTCTCTTTATTTCCTTTGACGTACGAGCACTTGCGTTCCTTCGTCACGGTGAAGCATTTCGGTTTATAATTCATCAACATCTGCACTGATGGTAGTTCGATAGCAAACTTTGCGACGGCTTCCCATCTTTTCTTCCCATCGTCATCAAAAGCGCTTCGACAACCTCCATCAGTGGTTAAACACGCGGCTAAATCTTCCCTGGCCATTTTCCTCCGTGGGTCAACTAAAAGCTCTGGATGATCTCTTTTCAAACTCCTACAAGTTACGTCGCATTGCTCCTCTGAAAACCCAAGAAGCGTTCGTCTTCTTCTTCTTCTTCTTCCTTCGATCGATAAAGACGACGTACAAAACTTCGTCTCGTCGTCCCAAACCTTCTTCGCTTCTTTCAAACGCGTACTTAAATGTTCTCTAGGAAACCACGCTCCAGGCGCTCCTACACAAAACCCTTTATCCGCGTTTAACGGTACGATCGATTCCTTCAACGCAAAGTATGGCTTTTCATCTTTTTTCATCACATCCTCCTTCTCGCGCTCATCAGGCCGTTTCTCAAAATCTTGCTCTTCTTCATCGTCTATATGGACGTTAGTACGTGTACCATGAAAAAACCCTAAATCATGATCACCACCCCAATCTTGCTCGCTCTGATCATCATCGTCGTCATCGTTTCCAGGAGAAATCGTAAACTGCCGATCGTTATCACCGTTGTTGATACCTAAATCGAACTCTTTTGAAATCTTCCTGCTGGACCAAACGAATCCATCAAACGCAAGAAAAAAGAGCGAAACGAACAAAGCGGCCTTAACGAACCTTAAAGCGATTCGTTTCTTCAAAGAAGGGATTCTGAGGAAGCAGTTTCGCTGAAGGTCTCTCATTTATTCGAAATCCTGTTTTTCGTTCTCGTGTTAATTGACATAAAACGCGATGGCATGTTTACTTTGGACAGTTAGTTATTATTGTTTTTATGACTTGCTGATGTGATGCTGGCTTGTTTTTTTAAAGTGTGGGGAAACAGAAAAATTGAGCGCGTCGTCCAGAGCGGGTTCAATACGTCTACAACGCGAGAAGATATTTACTATAGGAGAGAGAGAGAGAGAGAGAGAGTAAAAAGAAAAATTGAGCGCGTCGTTGGGAGCGGTTGAATACGTTTACAACGCGACGAACTAATTCGAGGCCCATAACTGCGCTTCCTCTAGCGAAGAATGTCCTTTAGGGACCCTCGGGAGCTTATCGATAGCGCCGTTGATTTCAGTGATTAACATTTGAATCAAAGCATGTTTCGATTCACTGATCTCTCTTGGATGGAAGAACGTTTGAAGTTTCAATCCTTGGCGCCACTGCGGTGGATTTTCGAGTTTTATGAGCTCGTAAGGGCCGCGTTGGTATTGACCACCGCCGTATGCACGTTTATCGAATTTCCAAATCATGTTCGTACCAGTTTCGTCGTAGATTTCAGGGCCCCACGTGTAATGTAGGATGAATGCGCCGCCTAGGTTTTCATCCGCCGGTGGTTGCGCCATGATCGATTCTGGTTTCCCGGCGCCGTAGTATATATGTTCTACTCCGCTGACGTACGCGGCTAAGTCGTATGCGTACATGTCGCGTAACCATCCCAAAGATTTTTTCACGTCGTCCGGTTTTTCGGTTCTTTCGACGTATTCGGCCCATTTTGGGGCGACTTTTCGTAAATCAGTTGCAGTGATTACGGTCGGCGAATTCCCCGTTCTTGGAATTGGCGGTTTCGATCGATCGCCGTATTCTTCCTTAAAATGAGAACGCATTGTCGGATGGTTGACGTTGATATAAGTAAATTCGAACCCGTACGCTTTACCTGGTGGAAGCAAAATTGATTCTGGAGGCGATTTTACAATAACGTGATCGGTCTCGAGCATGATTATGTGCGAGCACGTCTCAGAATCTGCAGTTTGCGACCAACGCGCGATCGCGTCAGACCTATCCGCGACTGGGTAATCGCACCACGTATCGCAATGCGTTTGAATAGGTTCAAAGCGCATCGTTGGGATTTCTTTCATTAACTCATCGTCTTTTCCTTTGTGTAAAATTCTCGTGAATGATTTCAAAATCGATCCTGGTTGCGAAGCGTGGTTTTGCCAAGTTTGATACATAATTCTAGATTGCCAATTCATGTATACGTTTCCACTCGATGTCATGACGCCATGTAAGCACCTTGGTAAATCTTCAAACTTCTTCCCAGTCGCCGGTACGTGCGTAGGCGGTTTCGGTTGCTTCAAATCCGTAAACGTCCCAGCAATCCAAGGAATGTGCGGTCCTTGATTCGCCGGTTTCATGGTTTTAATGTTCTTTTCAAACTTCAACCAACACGCTTTCGATTGAGGATTATACACCCATACGTTACATCTGTTCCCACCAGCTCTGTTAAGATTTCTGCAAGCGTCGCAGCATTGCCCAGCAGTATCCGTTTTGTGATTATTCCCATCTAAAACGACCGCTCCCCAATACTCAGTATGCTCGATTGGAACGCACGTACCCAACGCAGACGCGTCTTCTTCGTCTTCCTTATTTACGACTACTCTTTTTTCTTCTCCTTCTTCGCTATTATTATTATTATTATTATCATTATTTTCATGACTTCTACTATTTCTACTACTACTATCACTACTTCCTATAAAACTACCCATGACTTTCTCCCCAACCTTCACTTTCATGGTCTTCCCGAACTCTAAGTGTTCCTCGTGCTCGATCATCGCTCGACTCGGCGGCGGACTACTCGCTTCGCTATCGACTGGATCTCCAAGCTCGAACTCCCAGTCCCTCAATAACTCATCCCGATCCTCGACGACGTCCTCCACTTGATCTCTGCCAGCGCCTATTAACTTACTCTTCAGCTGCTCTGCCTCGAGCTGTTTCGAGCGCTCTTGCGCTTTCGCGTTCAATAACTCCTTTTCAATATTTCGTTCATGTCTTTTCATTCGTTCCAGTTCTTCCTTCGCTCGCGATAGGTCGTTCGATAGACTCTGCACGAGCCTGTTCTTATTGTTATTACTGTTATTGTTATTACTGTTTATGCGGCTCGTTAATTCTTTGCTTCTGATTTGCTCGATTATCTTCCCTATCTGTGCCAAGTCCCATTCTTTCGAAACGTTGAAAATGGATCCAAAACAGACTACGACCAAGATGATGAAGAAAGGAAAGATTTTTAATAACAGTTTCCTGTGACGATTAGTAAATCGCTTCTTTTGCGAGAGAGATCTGAGCAAAAGGAGCTGTTTATGCGATTCTAATCGTTGTTTCGACCCGTGTTTTGGAGAGGGAGACATTTATTATATTCTTGAGCGTTTTTGTGTCACAATTCCGAGTTTGTTCTCCCAATTTTATATCCTCTCATGCTCACTTATTCGTTAGCGCCTGTTTTTATAAATAAAAACGCGAGAGCGACGCGCGCATGAATGCGAGTTATAGATGAGTATATATATATATATATATAGGCTCGTAGTTCGTATACGAATTACAAATATTTTTGATTGTTATACCGTGTGCTAAATAATAACACGATACGTATACGTATACGTAAATGTGACTTACGCGTACGTACGTATCACGCATCCTCTACTTTTACTCCTTAAAATCTCTTATTAATTAAATACTATTCCCTCGTTCTCTCTCTTCTTCTTCTTCTTCTTCTTCTCTCGTTTTGTTAAATTTGACGAATCGAAATCGAGGATAAAATTAAGCCGAGTCAATTTGGGTCTGGATCATATCCGCGGCTTCTTGGACGGTGCCAATCTTTTCAGCTCCTTCTTCGTCGAGAGTGATTTCGAATTGTTCTTCCAAGGCCATCATGATTTCAACGGTGTCCAAGGAGTCCGCACCGAGGTCGACGAATTTAGAATCCGCCGCGACGGCGTCGAGATCGGCGCCGAGTTGTTCCGAGATGATTCCTCTGACCTTGTTCAACGTTTCCGCGTTCTGTTTGAAATTGTAACGATTAAGAAAGCAAAAGAAGAGTAAGAGTGAGCACACAATCGTGTCACCATTAAAGATAAACATTTGCATTTGCATACACATACGCATAAAAGAGAAAGATGTGCATAGAAATAGTGATTAAACGCGTTCTCCGCTCTAAAGTTCTCCAAAAATTCGTTCACGCGAGAGGAAAGCGTGAACCAAATACACGCGCGCACGCACGCGGCGCACGCACACAAAACGAGATAATTAAACGTACCGCTGCGGCGTTCACGGAGAACCCTGAAACACGAGCTTTCGTGACGACTCTAGAGGTCTTCAAGTTAACCTTTACGTAAACGTTGGGTCAGTATTCATCTTACGAGCGCGTATTTACTATAGTAAGAACCCTCTTCTCTCCTCTCGCTCATCTCTCTAAAAAAATAAACGAAAGATAAACCGGACGAGCCTTTTTTTCTGAGAATAAACATCTACTCCGAACTCGTATTACCGTAAACATTTAAACCGAACAAATAATCGCGCGCGTGAGTATCCACTTCGAGTGATTTAATTCCCACGTTCCTCGTTCGATCTTCGTTTCAATCCATGAACTCGATTTCTTGTTTTCGTTTCGTTACATAAAAAACCAATCGGATTGGAAAAGCGGTGGGATGATTTTCGGTTTTCCTTAAATGCAAAAGCGGAAGTACTAAATACGCACGCGCGCGCGAACGTGCAACTTAATTCGAAGCTCGATCATAAAAACGATCGAGTAAAGTACTGACCTTTGTGGATAATTTCGCTCGCGTCGCAAACGTGGAAGATAAAGTAAACATTTCTGTGTTTAATAAAATTCGTGTGTATTATTTATCACGCTTTTTATCGACTCAGCAAACGTTTAAAACGACCTAATTAGAAAAAAAGAAGTTTTTTTTTGTTTTATGGACTGGAGATTTGACCCCTCTAAACCCTAAACCCTAATCTGTTTGTCTTTTTTTGACCGAAGTTTGACCCCTGTACCCCTCCCTTTATCTTTTTTTGAGCGAAGTTTGACCCGTATCCCCTCCCTATATCTTTTTTTGACCGAAGTTTGACCCCTAAAGCCCTCTTCTCCCGTCTTCTCTCTTGAGTAACTTCTTTTTTAGAACACACTTTCTTTAAGCTTATGCAATAATCTAACAAACTTAAAGTAGCGTCGTACTATAAATAAATAAATAAATGGCTCTGCTTCGATCTCGTCCTTGCTGTAACGTTGCGATCGGTCCACAACGAACACGTTCGCTGATGATGACGATCATGAACGCGAAGAGGAACGATGCCAGGATTGGATTGTTTAAAATATCAACATCGGCAACATTAAGAAATAGCACTGCCACTGCCGCTACTGCGACTCATAATAATAACGTGGCGAAATATTTATTGAACACAGAGGATGATCGAGGACAGTTTCTGTTCTGTGGATCCATGCGATTCGGGCTGACGTTGACCGATGCTTTGAGAGAGTGTTTACGCGAAATCGCGTGCGATGAAGACGATGAGAGGCAACCTCACGTGTTCGGGAAGGAGTATCGAAGGATGCTAATGTTACCCGCGTACGCGAGAGATAGTTTTGCTGATGATAGGACGATATTTTATGGCCGCGAGGTTAGACGAGTGTCTACGATGGAACCGAATTCGATGATCATTCAGTTATGCCTATCGAGCGCGGAGGATTCGGAAGGGTGGACCGAAGGAGAACGCGAAGAATACTCTGGCTGGTTATCGGATTCGCAGAGGAGGTGGAGAAACGAGGAGATTTTGTCTAGCGAAGGCTGCGAGAAGTTTCGAGAAACTTTTGGTAACGAAGCGTATACTTTACATCATCGCTTCTATTTGCACACTGATGATGAGGATCAGTTCTGGTTATCGGCAGAAGATGGGTGCGAAGGCGTGGCTATTGATAATAAAGAAGGGTTGACTCGTGATCAAAAGACGAGAGATTTTGGCGAAGGGTCGCGAAACGCTTTGAAGTGGTGGTAGTGATATATATATATATATATATATTTATATCATCCTAAATCCTTGTTCGTATTATTTGTCGTCGTCGTCGTCGTATCGTTAACGACAGCAATGAAGACGTCTTCTAAAGAAAAGTCGCGAATTGAAGCGTCGATTATTTGTTTCTCAGAAGAAGAAGTAAACAAATTTTCAAACGAACTCGAACGGTTACGCGATTCGACGCGACGAACGGCCCTTTCGTTGTTCAAAGCTCTGTAAGATAACGAAAACGCGTTTTTGGAAAAGTCACTTTTGATTTTGTCCGTGTTTCCGCACAATAAAAACTTGCCGTCTCTGAGAAGACCGATCGATGAGCATACTTTTTCGCATTCGAAGATATCGTGCGAAGTGATGACGACGGCGCAGCCTTTGTCTTTTTTCATCACCGCTTGCACGGCTTTCCATAGCTTGGTTTTCGCGAACGGGTCGACACCAGCCGTAGGTTCGTCCAAAAGTACGAGCGAGGAAGATTCGGACGTTTCGGCGACGGAGAGCGCGAGAGCGACGCAGAGTTCACGCTTCGCTCCCCCGCTCAAGTTTTTCGTGAGAACGTTTTTGTGCTTCTCCAATGATTGAAATTTTTCGCACCAGATCGCCGCCGCGGCCGATGAAGATGAAGATGAAGTCTTCTTTGTCGACGTCTTTGTCGTAACGTTAGCGAAAAGTTCGAGATGTTCGACTGGTGTGAGGTAATTTTCCACGCCGTTCGTTTGAGCGCAATAGCCGAACGTTTTGTTCCTACTCGACCAAAACACTCGTCCATCAGATTTTGGGATTAAACCAGTTAACATCGCGAACGATGTTGTTTTTCCAGCTCCGTTAACACCGCATAACGCGAAAGCCTCTTTTGCTTCAACCGTGAATGAAATAGAATCGACTGAAGGCGTTTGCTCTTTTCGATATTGCTTTTTTAATTGAACGACCGATAGAGTATTAGTAAATTCCTCTTCAGCGGAAGAAGATGTAGTAGTGGAAACGGTTGTTTCTTCTTCTTCAAACGCGTTTTTGATGCGATAATGCGAACGCATTTCCATCACAAGAAAGATAAACCAATATAAAAGTCCAAAAAGAAACATGAAAAGTAACTCGCGGCCGTTATTATCCCACTCAAAAAACGAGCGCGTCTGTTCTGTTTTCGTGAGCATAAAACTTTCAGTATCTTCTTCTGCACCTTTCTTCCGCTCGATTCGAGTAGTATCGCTAGGTCTCGATAGGTTGTAAAACATTCTCGCAAACCCGTACTGCGGAGATGCGCAAAATAGAATACCAACAATATTCCAAATAATCGAAACTATTGACACGGACGAACCGGCTACGATTAAACCGTCTAGAACAATAGCGGCGATGATAAAAAATACGCTCAAAGCAAAACTCCCAGCAGCCTGTGTGGCGAAAGACGCGACGTCGTCAGAAAAAACGAGCGACGAAAGGTATGCTATTGGAGTCGATTGGAATGTAAATGCCATGAATCCGAGAACGATTGTCACCGCGTAATATTTAGCGTCACCGTCTTGTAAAGCTACGCACATAACGAACGAAAGGAGCAAGGACGGCAAAGTTTTTGCGACAAAATCAAACGTTGCAGTGGCGAACCAGTACGCTTTCGTGGACAAACCGGCACATAACAGAGCGTGCTTAAACCCCAAAGTTCTCTCGCGAACGAGCGATGGAGTTAGAATACTACTAGTGACGCTCAAACCAAGAACTGCACACATTGCAACGAACGCAGAAGACATGGATTGCGAACTGAACGCAACGGCGGCAGCGTCAACTTTTGATAACGGTAACGGCTTGTTGATCAAAGTGAGCGTGAGACGCTCTTGATTAAACTTTTGAGCAAATATCGACTCTTGAAAGAGCTTTAAAGCGGCTGGAAGCGCGTGATAAGCCGTCGGCGACGCAGCGATTGTTATCGTATTTTTGACCGCGTCCATGTGGTAAAATGCGCACGGCGCCGGTTCTTGAGAATTTCGCCCTCTTTTAGATCCACAAGATCGCGTTGAGGTAAAATCTGAGCGTTTCATCATTTCGTAATCAATCGTGTTCTTTTCGATATCTGTTTCGTTTGTGCATTGATGGTTTTCTACGCATGCAGTAACGTTCCTGCACGTCGGTAACAAAAATGAAGTTTCTTGACACTCGTATTGCGCGGTTTGTTCAGTCGCTCTGACTGAAGCGTAAAACGACATCGGAAGCGGTGCCGATTTCATCAAAGAAGATGGAGAAGACATTGAAAGCAAAGGTTTTGCTTCTCCAAGGAACAATATTGGTTGCATATCGGACGAATATGCAGAGAACGTCGATGTTTGTTCTTTTGGCGTCGATTTGGCAAGCGCGAGGCCAATCGTAAAGAATATCGCACACCCAATAATGCAAAAAAGTGCGAGTAACGGTTGACGCTTCCAAACGAGGAAGCGAGCTCGGAAAAGCGCCTTCCATTGATGCATGAACTCGTTTTGAAAATACTTAGTAGTAGTTGTAGTAGTTTCTTCTTCTACTGTATCTTGTTCTTCCGTCTCGCCCAAAATAACTTGGACTTCTCGTTTGTTTTCTTCTTCCTTTTCTTTCTCTAAAGCGATAAAGTTCAAAAACGCCTCTTCGAGTGAAGGCTCGTTCACGGAAACGAGATCAAATTCACATTCACTAGCCGCATCGTCTTTGTGATGAACCAAAACCTCTTTGTGCGCTCGTAAAGCCATATCTAAATTCGGAGCGTTAAACGTTTCTCCGTTCGAATAGGTCATTTTGTAACCGCTGCCGTATTTTTTCATCTCTTCAACAGATACGCTGTCAATCATCGATCGACCGTTATGCAACACGACGAGTTCATCGGCTAACGTTTCCACTTCGTCCATGCCGTGCGTCGCGAGAACGACTGTATTATTTTTAGATTTCGTAAACTCGGAGATCATCTTCCACGCTAAGCGCTTTGATACTGGATCCATGTTCGACGTCGGTTCGTCTAAAATTGCAATCGAAGAATTTAATAACGAGAGCAATAGAGAAACTTTCCTCTTTTGACCACCTGAGAGCGTTTGGATTTGTTCGTCGATTTTCTCGGCAAAGCCGAGTTTGGATACGAGCGCTTCAATCGTATCCACATCGTCGTCATCGTCGTTAATGTTCTTTTTGCGAGACCATGCGAGACGTAAATTTAAATGTTCGCGAACGGTTAGCATTGGCCACAAAAAGTCAAATTGAGGACAAAACCCGACGGAACCGGAAGTTTCAATAAACGTTTCTTTCTCACCTTCGCACGACTCTAAACCGGTCAAAACTGAAACTAAAGTAGTTTTACCAGCGCCGTTGTGTCCAAGCAACGCGCAAACACTACCTTTCTTTGCTCGAAAATTCACATCTTTTAAGATTCTCTTTTTAATACCAGTAACGCGAATAGCGTATTCGTCGCGGTCATCGATTTGTTTGTATTTCGTCGTAACATTTTTCCTTCTCGCGAAGAAAATGTACAAAAGTAGTCCAAACGCAAAGAAATTTACGATAACGAGAAGAAAGACCCCTCGCACAGTAACGTTAAAGAACATGTCATCGTCAGCGAACGTATCCCAGGACATTTCTCTACCATGACGTTCGCACGCGGATACGATTTCACCAAAAACGTGCAAAGCCGAGGCTGGGCTTAAGAAGCACGCAAAGAGCCAGGCGCTCGATCCATCTGCGTTTTTTGTCGTCGCGGTGACTCCAGACACCCAAGTGACAACGTACGCAAAAACGCTCACGAGCGATGCGACTGAAGCGGATGAGGACGAGATTCCAAACGAGGAATCATCGCGAGAGAGTTTGTTTAACATAGCTCCGACTGAAGCGGATAAGAATAAACCAAAAACCACTAACTGTGCGCTCCATATTGCAAAGAAAAGAAAAGTAATAGAGGATTCCAGAAGCGGAAAAGCATTTTTCCCAACGAGCGCAATGATTGCCGAGACTACTAACAATGGCAAGTAATGCGCTAGAAACCATGAAGTCCAATATACGTATCGAGAACACCCTAATATCTCGCTTTGCAGTTTCAAATTATTTGAAGACTCGTAAGCGGTGGATTTTGCAATACTCGAGAGCGGTACGGCGAATGCAAGTACGAAAGCGAGTGAAAAAAATGCGCTCGCAATCGTAGCAGCGATGTTTGTATCGTGCTTTGGAAACGCAGAAGCTTTCACTTCAACCGTGAGACTTTTATTTTCTTCTACGTCGCCTCCGCCGCCGCCTCCAGCTTTCTTCTTGGAAGAAAAATAGTCCGTAAACGCGGCATTGAAGCAACTTTGAACATTTAAGAATCCATAATATTTCGTAAAGTCATAACTCACACCACTAACCCATTTTTGAAACGGAAAAGCGAACGGGTCGTTTCTATCTTCAGCCGAACCGCCCGTATTAGCCGAACCGCTAAAGAGTTGTTTACCGCTAGCGATACCCGATGTCGCGTTTGCTCTAATCTCATAACGAACATCGTTTCCTTTAATATTCAAAACATTAACAACCATGAGAATTTTGTTCTTTGGATCCATCGCGAGAGATTCTGCGAGTTGCGCGTTTGAAACTGGATATAAAATCGCCTCCGCTGACTTTTCGTCGCAAGAAAGAAAATTAACGTCATCGACATCTTCGCGTTCAACAAAACTTTCAGGAAGTACTTCTGAGAGCACTTCGTATACCTCAGCCATGGATGACGAGGAGGAAGTGCTACTATTTTTGAGAAGTTCCGGTATTTCGTTCAAGGCGGTACTTCCAGTACGAAAAACGTACTTTGCGTTCAAAGAAACGACCGCTCCGAAAGAAATCGGCGCGTTATCGCACACGAGCTTCATCGCCGCGCGTTTCGCAACATCTCTCACCTCTAAATCAGCGCTCGGTGTATACGCGATGCGATATTTTCCTCCCTCCATGGCATCGAGCGCTCTCGGAAATGCCCAAGAGGGATCCGCTATCGGCCTCGAAGTAAACAACTGCTCCAGAACGTGCTTTTCCTCTATTAACAAACTCGGAACGACCATCAGCGCGACGAAGAAAACTGGCACTAACGATTCCATTACGAACCAAAACATCCTCCCTCTCGCTCTTACCTTAAAGTTCTTCGCAATCGCGCATTTAAACGCAGCTCTATCGCTCTCGTTCTCGTTCCTCTTTCTTGGCCTCGAAGTCATATTTTTCGGTACGTTTCTCCTCCTGATGTGATCAAAACAAATACTTTACCTGATGTATAGATAGTTCGGTTGAATATCAAAACATTAACACGAGCGCGACGAGCTGTAACACGAACACCACTAAAGATACAATAACCTTCAATTGCATCATCCAGATCGCGCCGTTGTTGTTTTTTCGTTGTTGTTTTATCGGTAACGGATTTATTTATATATATAATGTGTGGAAGAATATTTCTTTTTGGCAGCCTCTTAAATTTTTTTCAATGTCCCAATCAAGTGCCCTGTGCTCGTTGAAACAAATTCTGCACGTGGTTCCTTCAAAGCAGCGGCACGGGCATCGAGAGCGGCACATATTTTCTAAGCATACTCAAAACGCGAGATGGCAACAAATCTAATTCGTTCGCAGTCTCTGTCATCTCTGTCTGTCTGTCTGTCTGTCTGTCTGTGTCTGTAAAGGATCATGTATATAACTTGTGGAAGAAAAGGAGAGTGTGTTGCTTCATCAGATCAGCGAGTGCTTCTTCTTTTTGAGTAATCAAACGAAGCAACAAATCTGTTTCAAGCGCCTTCTGTTTGCCTCTCTCTCTCTCTCTCTGTGTGCGTGTGTGTGCGTGTCTGTAAAGGATATATACGTATGTGTGTATGTATATACGTAACGCGTGGAAGAAAAGGGAGAGTTTTCGTTTTTGGCAGCCTCTTAAATTTTTTACACCTCGTCAGCAAAACCAGAGCTCTCTTCCAAAAAACAAAACTCTGCATTCGCAAGCGGCACATATCTTCTTTAAGCAATCAAAACGCGCAGAGAATGCAAACGCAGAATCTGATTCAATCGCAGCAAAGCGAGCGATTGAAACAACCTTTCATCGCAAGTGTTTCGTTCATTCGTAGCTCAAAAAATAATCTCGATCGAAGAACAAAGAGCTTTCGCAAGGATTGGAATTCGCGAAGAACGATGACGGCTAGGTCATCGAAATCGGAGACTAGGTTGCCAAGTGATCGAGCAGTGAAGTTAAAAGATGAAGACGAGGAGGAGGAGAAGAAGATGATGACGACGACGATGACGAAGAAGAAGAAGAAGATCTCGTTAGTCGGCCTTGGATGTCCAAAGAACACGGTCGACGCAGAAGTGATCCTTGGGGATATGAAGAGGAATGATTTCGAGATTGTCGAAAATCACGAAGACGCGGATGCGATAATCATAAACTCGTGTGGGTTTATAGACGATGCGAAGAGCGAGTCGGTGCAAGCGATATTGGAAGCTGCGAGGTTGAACGATGGTTTAGATGGGAAGAGGAAGAAGAAGATTGTGGTTACCGGGTGCTTGGCGCAGAGGTACGGCGAGGATTTGCAGAAGGAGTTGCCAGAGGCTGATTTCGTGGTTGGGTTTGAGAATTATGCAATGTTGCCTGATTTAATTGGTGATGCTTTAGGGCGTACTAGGAATTCTTCGTCCACTTCTACTACTACTGCTACTACTACTACGTCGTCTACGATTGTGAGTCCGTTTGCGCTGAAAAATACTAACGTCATTACGAATACCGATTTATTGATTCCGAAGAAGAAGACGTTCATTGGGACGAACTCGCCACCGTTTCGTTCGGAAATTGAAAGACATAGGATTACGCCGAAACATTCGGCATATTTAAGAGTCGCAGAGGGGTGCGATCATAAGTGCACGTTTTGCGCGATTCCATCGTTTCGTGGGAAATTTCGTTCCAAAAAGTTTGATCCAATTATCGACGAAGCAAAGGCGTTAGGTCAATTGGGCGCGAAAGAGCTTTGTTTAATTGCCGAAGATACAAATCAGTGGGGGATGGATTTACGTCAGCAAGATGGGAGAGGATTAGCAGAGCTTTTAGAAAAGTTAGCCGAAGTCGACGGTATTGAATGGATTAGGATTTTATACGCGTACCCGAGTTATTTTTCCGAAGAGTTAATCACGGCCATTGCGGATATCCCAGAAGTGTGTAAATATATTGACATTCCTTTACAACACATAACGAACTTATCGTTGTTAAGAATGAACAGACCGCCGAGACAGCACGCGGAGGATTTATTATACAAGTTAAGAGATCGAATACCTAACTTAGCTCTAAGGACGACGTTTATTTCCGGTTTCCCTGGAGAAACTGAAGAAGAGCACGAGGAATTAATGCGATTTTGCCGCGAGTTCAAATTCGAGCGTCTCGGCGCTTTCGCGTACTCCGAAGAAGACGGCACACCGGCGGCTCAATACCCCGATCAAGTCAATAACGACACTCGCGCCTTGCGCAGGGACCAACTCGTCGCGCAACAACAAGAAATCTCCGAACAATTCGCAGTCTCGCGCGTCGGTGAAACCATGAACGTGCTCATCGATAACTGGGACGAAGACATGCAAGCCTGGGTCGGTCGCTCTTCGTTAGAAGCGCCCGATATAGACCCAGTCGTGTTCGTCAGCGAAGACGCTGATTCGAAAACGTCCTCGTCCGCGTCTGAGAAAATTGAACCCGGCCAAATGAGGAAATGTAAAATCGTCGGCAGTAGCTTATTCGACCTCGAAGCCGTCTGTTTGTAATACCTTTCCGTTTCGTTGTTCCGTAATCGTGCGAGAAGAAGTGCGTACTACTACGTTGTAATTTGTATACAATAGGACTCTACTCCCTTCCTCGTCCCTCATAAAAAAGCGCTTCATTATACTTCGCATTATTATTACATTAGGTAAATAAGAACTCATTAATTCATTCATTTCTATATCTGATAAACGCGAACAAAAAAGAAAACTGCAGCATCAGCAATAAAAATGAAACTCTTCTTCCTGTCTTCGCAAGCTTTGATCTTATTCTCGATCTGTTGGGCCTCGTTCACTTCATCATCGCTCGTAAACATGGCCAAATCCCATCCAGATGTACCTTGGCAGAACAAGGAGCATAAACACGAAAGATGGGAGAGCGAGTTCGAGTTATGCAACGCAGAAGGCGAAAAAAAGCAAGAAAAAGCGGTGTTTGATGTCTTAGACGCCGTTGCATCGCCTGGATCGTTCGCTGGGAGAACAGGGCACTCCGGCAGTACGAAGTTCGTGATCGATTGCAATAACTCGAATGTTGGGGAGTATACCAAAGCGAAGATGTTCAGGCAAGCTTTTTTTAGGGCAATTGGAGGGAGGACGGATGCGGACGCGGACGCAGGCGATGATCGAAGGGAAACGGCCGGGGTGAAAGAAGCGATCGCTATGTGCGAATGGACCGAGGACTGTCCAATTGGTGGTCATGGGAGGCAGACTATTAGCGGGAGACGTACGAAAGTTCCATGGTATACGCCGTCGGGGAAGTATCGGTATAGGTACGAATTGAGGGCCGGCGTCGATGGGCGAGGGGAGTTGTTGTTCTGCGCCGACGTGTTCGTTAAAGTCCAGTGTCCGGATTTGACATGTCCTGGGTTACCTATCGTGTAGTTTTTAGTTTTTAGTTTTTAGTATGCGTGTATAGTTGTGTAGTACATAGATGGGCGAGGGCGATTGTTTTGTTCTGCGCCGACGCGTTCGTTTAAAGTCGAGCGTCCGGATTTGACATGTCCTGGGTTAGCTATTGTGTAGTTTTTAGTTTTTAGTTTTTAGTATGTCAATATATCAACTCGCGCGTTTGTATTCGTATACTCCGTTCCAAGAGCCGCCCTTTTTGAGCTCGAGGTAGACCTTGCGGAACATCTTTACTTCGCCTGACTCTGTCTTTAAAGAAAATTCTTCTCTCATTTGCCCTGCTAATGAGTCGTCCCACCTCGATTCTAAGATTATCTTTTCATTCGCTAAAGAGACTTTACCGAACTGCCCGCCAGATCTCGCGTCTCGTCTCGTTTGCTTTGTTTCTTCTTTACCGTCTATTGGATACGTTTCGTTCACCGATATTATGCCATAACGCGCACTAATCTTAAATAAATTCTTCGAGGACGTGTCTACGTTCAATTGATTCAGCGCGATATTCGCTGCTCGAAACGCCATGTTCATCTCCATCAAATCCATAGCCTTTTTATCGTCCAACGAGTCAGATCTTTTCCATGTTCCGTTGAATTCGTTCAAAAAGTCCACATTACTGTTGCTACTAGTTGTTTTTGTTGTTGTTGGCCTTGTCGTCGCAGGTTCAACAACGCCCACGCTAGTAGAAGAATAGTACTTCTTTGAGTATTCCTCGATCGTTTTCGGCGGCTCATTAATTTCTTTCATTTCCATCGAACGTTTTTTCGAAGCGGAGATCGTAGCCGTTTCCATGACGACATTTGATAAGTTATCTTCGATTGCAAACTCTGCAGCCTGTGGTGAAAGACCATTAACATTTCTCTGTCTCGATGCGCTTTCGGCGATTATGTTCAATCTCTCTAATTTAATACCGTTCTTATTCATATCTTCCGCTCCTTCTTCTTTGTTATTATTATTACTATATAAATCCGCTAAGTCCAACCCGCTCAACGCATTCGCGACATCATTCGCGGCTCGCTCAACTTCATCATCAACTCCGGTATCTTTACTCGCATCATAAAACCCATCACTGTCACTGTCACCATCATTCGCACCACCATCCTCCTCCTCCTCATCGCGAAACTCGAAATACTTCTCGTAAATCGCCTCGTCCAAAACCGGCTTCACGATTTGCTCCCTCAAAGGCTTCGCATATTTTGCCCCTTTCCTCTCCAATCTCTCAAACTCTCTCTCCATTTCCATCAACAAATCATCGATCTTACCGTCGTTGAACGCCTTTGCTACGTTTTTTTGAACAGAATCGATTAAATCCGAAGCGTCGAAGTTCTTCTCGTTCACTAATTCACTGAAGCCGCCTAGTGCGATCCTCGGGACGCTGACGAACACGCGCGCGATGTCTTCCCCCAATCTCTCTCTCAACGAAGACGACGACGACGACGACGACTCGTTCGTTACTCCTTCGTAATCGTCTTCATCGTTTCGTTCCCTCTCTCGTGACAAGGACGACGACGATTTCTCATCTGTCCTCCCAATCGTTCGCTCGATCGTTCGCCTCGCTCGTTTTTTCCGTTCGCGCCTCTCCACGCGCTCGATCGAGTTCCTCGCTAACAAAACCGACCGTTTCGAATCCTTCGTCTTCTTCGAGCTCGAAGAAGCGATCGTGATTTTCGTTGCACCAAAAATCATCGTCAATCGCAGCCTTGAAGAGGAAAGAAGAAGCCAGAAGAAGAAGAAGAGGAAGCTTCGACCACTGAATACCTAACCTATCAAATATCACGCTCGATAAAGGTCTTTATTCGTGCGCGATTGATGAGAGAGTAGAGAACTTT
>Ga0209710_1001676_pt1 | contig 16473 bp, 16 predicted proteins | sample ArcticOcean_MG_C_5_FD_187436 | JGI IMG/M metagenome (GOLD analysis project Ga0209710, IMG submission 187436) | Marine microbial communities from western Arctic Ocean - ArcticOcean_MG_CB4_138 (SPAdes) (version 2) | ecosystem: Environmental > Aquatic > Marine > Oceanic | place: Arctic Ocean...
CCTAATTCTAGAAGAATGATGGTTGCTGCTTGGAATCCTTCTGTAATGCCAGATACCTCAGTAAGTTTTTCAGAGAACGTAGCAAATGGTAAAGCTGCATTACCTCCATGTCATGCTTTTTTTCAATTTTATGTGGCGGATGGAAAGTTGTCTTGTCAGTTATATCAAAGAAGTGCAGATATTTTTTTAGGAGTACCTTTTAACATTGCAAGTTATGCGTTGTTTACCATGATGATGGCACAAGTCTGTGGTTATGAGGTAGGAGAGTTTATCCACACTTTTGGAGATGCCCATATTTACAACAACCATACCGCACAATTAGAGTTGCAGTTGTCTCGAGAGATTAAGCCTTTGCCGACAATGAAAGTGAACCCTGCAGTGCAAGGTATTGAAGATTTTACCTTTGATGATTTTGAATTAGTGGATTACAATCCACATCCTCATATTAAAGGAAAAGTAGCAGTTTAGGATTCGAATCTTAAAAAATAGAATGGTGTTTTTTGACTAATTTTCACTATGTTTATTGAGAAATTGGAAGCTTTTTAATTTTTCATAAAAATGACTTAAAAAAATTAAACAGGTATTCATTCTTTTTTTGTTTAAAATACATGTGTTATATGATTACAGTAATTGCTGCAGTTGCAGAAAATAATGCCATCGGAAAGAATAACGACTTAATCTGGAGTTTATCGGCAGATTTAAAAAGATTTAAAAAGGTAACCACAGGTCATTATATTTTAATGGGTAGAAACACTTTTGAATCCATAGGAAGACCCTTGCCGAATAGAACAACTATCATTATCACCAGAAATAAAAGTTATTTTAAAGAAGGTTGTTTAATAGCTAGTAGTTTGGAGAAAGCCATCGAGTTGGCAAAAGAGGAGAAAGAAATATTTATTATTGGAGGAGCTCAAATTTATAAAGAGACAATGGCAAAAAACTTGGCAGACCGGCTAGATATTACTTTGGTGCATGAAGCCTTTGATGCCGATGTCTATTTTCCTAAAATAGATGCCAAGGTTTGGAAAGAAACAAAAAGAGAGGCGTTTAGAGCGGATGAAAAAAATGAGTTTGACTACAGTTTTATTTCGTATCAGAAAATTTAAGTAATATGCTACTAGATTAGATGTTGTTTTAACTTCTTTTGTTTCTTTTAAACAGGGATTAAGGTCCGTAGTCTTGTAGTCTGCCTTTACCGTCTTTTCTAATTCAGCTTTAAGTCCTAAGGTTTTTATAAATTAAAAGGATTACTATTATTTACAATTACCGATAGCATTTTTTTAGGAGTTCTCCCTAATTTTAGGTTTAACAATAAAGCAATGAAGAAAAGATGTTCTTGGGTTTCAGAAAGTCAGTTATATATCGATTATCATGATAAAGAATGGGGAGAACCCGTTTTTGACGATGAAACGCTTTTTGAGTTTTTAGTTTTAGAAACTTTTCAAGCAGGTTTAAGTTGGAGCACTATTTTAAATAAAAGAGCGCAGTTTAGAATAGCTTTTGATAATTTTGATTGTCATAAAATAGCAAAATATACAGAGTATAAATTTAATCTTTTAATGCAAGACACAGGCATTGTCAGAAATAATTTAAAGATAAGAAGTGCCACAACAAATGCCCAATGTTTTATAGCAGTTCAAAAAGATTACGGATCTTTCTCTAAATTTATTTGGTCCTATGTGAAGGGAAAACCAATTATTAATGAATTTGAGAATAGCACTGCTATTCCAGTAACCACAGTATTGTCAGAAATTATTTCTAAAGATTTAAAAAAGAAAGGTTTTAAATTTGTAGGAGCTACCATCATGTACGCTTACATGCAGGCAATTGGGGTGGTGAAAGACCACACTACAGACTGTTTTAAATTTCAGAAGAAATGAAAATAACAGCAGTACCAATCCAAGATCTAAAGGCTTTTTTTTATGTTTTCAGTAGGAGAATTGGCATTTTTATATTCTTTGTGTGCATCCTGTTTTTTGACAGTATTTATTTTTCAGAACATATTTTAAATTCCCAAACACCTATAAATGTACTCATGGGTATTGGTTTTTTAGGGATGTATTATAGGGCAGCTCCAAGACTAAAAGAGCTTATGATATATGCCGTAATTATTGGGTTTGCAGGTGAATATTTATTTTCTAGAGTTTTGGAGATGTATACCTACAGATTACAAAATGTTCCATTATATGTTCCTTTTGGTCATGCGGCTTTGTACGGTCGCATATTTATGTTTAGCAAAGCATCTGCAGTTCGAAAACATCATACAGCAGTTGAAGAATTATTGACAATTGGTATTCTTTTATTAGCTGCAATATATTTGGTGTTTTTTAAAGATGTCTTTGGCTTTGTAATGACTGCCTTGGTATTTCTGATACTATGGAAAAGACCTAAAGATCGGGTATTCTTTCTCTCTATGTATCTCTTAGTTGCCATCTTAGAAATTGGAGGAACGGCTTTTGGCGCTTGGAGTTGGCCTCGAACAGGTTTTGGGGTTTTTGACTTCTTATCTAGTAATAATCCTCCAAGTGGAATTAGCTTATTTTATTTCTTATTAGATATTGGCTGTTTTTTTTGTTATACACAAAGGCACAAGCAAACGTGGCGAAGAGTAAAGCATATAAAAAGGTTAGCGAGAAAATAAGAACTGCTTAGTTTCCAAATAGCAATCGGATCGCGACAAAAACAGAAACAATTAAACCACCATAGAAAAGTACTTTTATACCTGCTTTTTTGTAGTACCGTTGATGATTTGGAATGTCTTTTCTGTAGCTATAAATCATTAAAGCAATGAACGCAGTAATAAAGAAAATCATGAATATAATTCTACCTGTCGTGAAATAAGCACCTAAAAACATATTTTATTTTTTATAAATTGTGGATGATAGATTTTGTTGAAATTAGTATATAATTTTTAATATCTTGTAAATCTAAATTTTTTTTACAAAATTACAAATTAAATGAAGAATGTCATCGTTTTTGGAGCAACTTCTGGTATTGGAAAAGCACTCACAGAATTACTGTTGAAGGAGGGCTGTAATGTTGCTATTACTGGCAGGAGAATAGCCGCACTAGAAGCAATTCAACAACAGTATCCAAAACAGGTATTGATAAAACAAAACGACATTCAAAATGTGATAGAGGTAGAAAAGGTTTTTCATGAAATTGTAGCAGTATTTGGAACAGTAGATTTGGTAATACAGTCTTCAGGTGTTGGCTTTATAAATTCAAAACTTCATTGGGAGAAACAAGAGCAAACCATAAATACGAATGTGTTAGGCTGCACAAAATTATATATTTTGGCTTATAATTTATTTAAAGAGCAGCAGTATGGTCATTTAGTGGGGATTTCATCTATTGCCGCCATTCGCGGAAATCGATCGGCACCTGATTACTTTGCATCAAAAGCGTATCAGAAAGCATATTTGGAAAGCTTGTACATAAAAACAAAATCAATCAAGTCTCAGCAAGTTTTTATTACGGATATAAGACCAGGATTTATAGACACTGCAATGGCTTTAGGCTCGGTGCTTTTTTGGATGGTTCCTTTAGAGAAAGCGACAAAACAAATTTACAACGCTATCAAAAAGAAAAAAAGAGTGGCATATATTTCTAAACGATGGCAACTTATTGCCTGTGTTTTGAAATGGATTCCTGCCTGGGTTTTAAGGAAAATAGTATAACGATAAAATAGATAATAATGAAAAATAAAATAGCTGCAGTTACAGAATTTCATACTGCTTTTAAATTAAACATGAATTCAAGTCCAATTGCAAGTATTGGAAAAGAGCGTAATACGTTACGTTTTAATTTAATGAAGGAGGAAAATGAAGAGTATTTAGAGGCCGCAGAAAACAACGATTTGGTAGAGGTTGCGGATGCTTTAGGTGATATGCTGTACATTTTATGCGGAACGATCATAGAGCACGGCATGCAAGACAAAATTGAAGCTGTATTTAATGAAATTCAAAGAAGTAATATGAGTAAGTTAGGGGCAAAGGGAAAACCAATTTATAGGGAAGACGGAAAAGTCTTGAAAGGACCAAATTATTTCAAGCCAAATATTATAGAAATTTTAGAAAAATAATTTCAGACCATATGGTTTTTTATACAGCTTAATTTTAATCAAATTGAGTTAGGTTTTCTCGAACAAAGTTTAGGGTAAGCTGTATGATATTATCCTCACATTTATAAAATTCGGTATCTAAAGCATCCCACAAATCAATATTAGAGTCTTTTTTCATTAATATTTCTTGTCGGACTCTTAAGTTCTTGGGAACTGGTATTTCCGGAAATAGATGGATTGCTTCCGTAAGAATATCGATTGTTTTTCCTGCTTTTATTTCCATATATGCGTGAAAAACTTCGTGCGCAAACTGACCAGAAGAGCTGAAAAAGAATTGAATAAAACCACCATTTGTAACATTGTGCTCCAAAACGTCTATATAAATAAAAGTTTTTTCATAGTTGTTTAGATTGCTAAAGTCATCCGTTTTGGGAATTTTTTTTCCAATGATTTCCCCAATCCTTGTAATTTTTTCGGTATCATTATTTAATAGAAGTGCAATTTCTGTAGAGGTCATTTTCGAATAATTAGTAAAATTAAATATATCTTTTTAAATCTTAAAACAAGCAATATTTCATTGAATTTTATATGTTTTAGCAAGAAATATTTCTTTATTTTAATACAGAAAACTCAATATTAGAATCCGTGAAAACAGTATGCGTTTGGGTTTTAAAGTCTTCTTCAGTTGCTTCAAATATATTGTCTACATAGGTTTGTGGATTTAAATCTATTAAAGGAAACCAGGTGCTTTGCACTTGCACTTGTATTTTATGACCTTTTTTAAATGTATGAAAAACATCCTGTAATTTGATATCAACGGCTGTTTTTGAGTTGGGTGTAAAAGGTTCTGGAAATTCAAAACTATTTCTAAACCGACCTCGTAAAACTTCACTTCTCACCATTAAGTGGTAGTTGCTCATTTTTAAATGATTTTGAAGCTTATCATTATCTTCTTTTAGATTTGACGGATGTACATCAATAACTTTTACAACCCAATCTGCAGCAGTGCCCGTAGTAGCAACTTTTAATTTTGCTAAAATATTTCCAGCCAATGTATAGTCTTCTTTTAAAACTGTTGTTTCAAAAACTAAAACATCAGGTCTTCTTGCCGCGAAACGTTGATCATCTGTCATGTATTTTCTTGGCGTAAAAACTGTTTTAATATCTTCAGAATAGGGAACGGGGTGTTTTAAGTCGCTGATAAAGCTTATTGGTTGGGATGTTTGTTGTGTCGAAACTAGTTTTTGATCTTTAGATAAAAACCAGCTCTCTTTTACTACATTTTTAGGGGGCCATGCGTCATAGGATTTCCATTCTTTCTTTCCAGAGTCAAAAACATAGGCTTCTGGTAATCCTGTATTTTTGTCTCCTTTGCCTTTTAAGAAATGATTGAAAAACTTTGTTTCAATTTCCGATTGAAATTTTAAGGAAATAGAATCACCAAAATAATAGTTTCCAACATAATTTTTCACGCTATTCCTCGCCCATTTTCCGTGATCCCAAGGTCCGAAAACTAAGATATTGTAATTTTCTTCCCCATGTTTTTCAATCGCTTTATAAGTTTCTAGAGGCCCGTATAAATCTTCCGCATCAAACCACCCACCAACAATCATGGTAGCTACAGAAGCCGGGACTTTTTTTAGGTGCTGAATAATCCCCTTACTTTTCCAAACACTGTCATAATTTGGATGTTCCACAATTTCTTTCCAAAAGAAATCATCAATCCGCTCTTTGTTTTCCGCTGTTTTTATGTCAAGTTTATCATATTGAAAATATGAATTTAAGTTTTTTAAAGGACCGTTGTCTAAAAAGAATTGGTACTGGTCGCTTGTATTCATTTCGGGAAAGGAATACCAAGCACTATCAGTTGGTGTATCTTTATAGGTTCCAAATAAAGAGATCGCTCTAAAGTAGCTTAATAAAAAGGCTCCATTATGATGAAAATCATCAAAGAAAAAATCACCAATACATGCCTGTGGAGATGCTGCTTTTAATGCAGGATGGGCGTCAATGGCTGAAATAGTTGCATAATGACCTGGATACGATATACCCCAAGTGCCTACATTTCCATTATTATTTTCAAGATTATTCACCAACCAATCGATGGTATCATAGGTATCAGAAACTTCATCTGTTTCTGTTGCGGTCTTATTTGGAAGATAAGCGCGCATATTATCATATACACCTTCGCTCATCCAGCGTCCGCGAACATCTTGATACACCACAATATTACCTTCTTTCATTAAATGAACATTAGGTCCGATTTTGGTTTTCATTTTTTGTGCTCCATAGGGAGCAGCGCTATATGGTGTTCTTTGCAATAAAATGGGGTATGTTTGCCTTTGATCTTTAGGAGTATAAATTGTAGTGTGTAGTTTTACACCATCTCTCATCGTAATATTCACTTCTTTTTTCGTGTAATTATCAAACACATAAGTTGCCATTTCCTCATTTTTAATAGTACAAGAAGTAAAAATAAAAACTTGTATGAGTATTAATAAGAAGCCTTTTTTCATAATTTAATATCTAAATTGATACCTATAAAATTACAAAAGAAATAATAGTTGATGACACATCTTTTGTTAAAATGAAGAAAGAGGTTTTAAAAAAACAAACGAAGCTACCTGGGTGTATTTTTCTTTATTCTTTAGAAAAACCATAGAAACGAACCTACTTGATAGATTTTCTCCCTATTTTTGCAAAATATGGAAGATATTAAAAAACATCAATTAACCGATTGGTTACCAACGACAAACAAGGAAGTGAAAATTCGTGGTTGGGAAGCATTAGATGTTATTTTATTTAGTGGAGATGCGTATGTGGACCATCCGGCTTTTGGGCCTGCCGTAATTGGACGTATTTTAGAAAGTTATGGCTTGCGAGTGGCTATTGTGCCGCAACCAAGTGTAACGGACAATCTTCAAGATTTTGAAAAGTTAGGAAAGCCTCGCTTATTTTTTGGTGCTACCGGTGGTTGTATGGATCCGATGGTGAGCAATTATACCGCAAGTAAAAAGAGAAGAGATAAAGATGCTTATACGCCGAATGGAGATAAAGGGTTTCGTCCGGATTATGCAACGTCTGTCTATTCAAAAATTTTAAAAGAAAAATTCCCAGATGTTCCTGTGTTAATTGGAGGTATTGAAGCCTCTTTAAGACGTGTAACACATTACGATTACTGGTCAGATAAATTATTGCCAACCATATTAGAAACATCGAAAGCGGACATGCTTGTTTATGGAATGGGGGAACAGCCTTTGCGAGAAATTGTAGAATTATTACAAAAAGGGGTGCCTTTTTCAAGCTTAAAAAACATCAAGCAAACAGCTGTTTTAATAGATAAAAAGGTAGAGAAAATTCCAGTAGTAAAAGATTGGGAAGATGTGACTATTAACTCTCATGATTCGTGTTTAAAAGATAAAAAAACCTTTGCCTCAAACTTCAAGGTCATTGAACAGGAGTCCAATAAATTAAAAGCACGAAGAATTATACAGGAAGTAGCAGGAAGAACTTTAGTAATTAACCCGCCTTTTCCTACAATGACAGAGAAAGAAATTGACGGTTCTTTTGATTTGCCTTTTACACGATTACCGCATCCAAAATATGACAAGCGTGGTCCAATTCCGGCGTTTGAGATGATAAAGTTTTCTATTAATATTCACCGTGGATGTTTTGGTGGTTGTAGTTTTTGTACAATTTCTGCACACCAAGGAAAATTTATTGCGAGTAGAAGTCAGGAATCTGTTCTGAAAGAAATAGATAAGGTAGCAAACATGCCAGATTTTAAAGGTTATTTGTCAGATATTGGGGGTCCTTCCGCAAATATGTATCAAATGAAAGGAAAAGTGCAGTCTATTTGTGACAAGTGTATTGCTCCAAGTTGTATTTCGCCGGTTATTTGTTCAAATTTAGATACTTCACATAAACCACTAACAGAGTTGTATCAGGCAGTTGATAAACATCCTAAAATCAAAAAATCTTTTATTGGAAGTGGAATTAGACATGACATGTTGGTTCCTGAATTTAACAAAAATGCAGATCCAAAGGAGTTGGATGCGTATACTGAGGAAGTAATGACAAATCATGTTTCTGGTCGTTTAAAAGTGGCACCAGAGCATACTTCGGATCCTGTTTTAAAATTGATGCGCAAGCCTTCTTTTAAATACTTCCACATGTTTAAAGAGCGTTTTGATAAAATAAACATCAAGAAGAGACTAAATTTACAGTTGATTCCTTATTTTATTTCGAGTCACCCTGCAAGTGAGGTAGAAGACATGGCAAACTTAGCTGCCGAAACAAAAGATATGGGTTTTCAGTTGGAGCAGGTGCAAGGTTTTACACCGACACCAATGACGGTCGCTACGGTCATTTATTACTCCGGCTTTCACCCGTACACATTAAAACCAACTAGAACTCCGAAGACAAAACAAGAACGAGATGACCAACATAAATTTTTCTTTTGGTATAAGAAAGAAAATAAAGATTGGATTCGAAATACGTTGAATAAGGTAGGAAGACCCGATTTACTGCGAAAATTATTGCCAGAAAACAACTCTTGGAAAACGAATAAAACTTCTCACAAAGAAGCGCAGCACACTTTTGATGATGCGATTCCTTTTAATAAGAGAAAAAAGAAGGTGAGTAGAGCTCCGAAAAGAAGAAGATAGTGCTAGCTGTTTTAAATACAGTATACAAATGTTTCGTTCTCCGTATATGGGTGGATAGCTTATGGTTAGTTTCCTGTTTTTTTTTCATATTTAATCTTTCTAATTCCATGGTCAGTATCCCATTGCATTGTTTCTATAAAACCATATTTCTTATACAGCGTGGTGGCAGGTCTGTTTGCAGCGCCGGTTTCAACTAGAAATAATTTTGTGTGATAGGTCTCAAATATAAATTGCAGGAATTCTCCTGCGATTCCTTGTCTAAAAAAAAGAGGAGCAACCACTAAGCTTCTAATAAGGGTACGCTTTTCAGTGTGATGAATTTCTATAACTGCAGCTAATTTGTTGTTTTTTAAGTAACCATAAAAATCATTTTTACTATCGATATAACTTCTAAGAGGTCTTTTCAAAGGAGGGAAGTCGGTTGCATTCAATAGTTGGGCTTCTATTTTATAAGAAACTTGAAATACAGCACGTATTTTTTCAGCTACTTTTAAGTGGTTATTGTTTAGTTTTTTAATCATTTGAAGTCTTAATGGTTATCATGTAAAACTGAAGGGAAACCTTTTTGATATTCAAACCGTTTCAAATGTGAATTTAGTCTTTTTCTATCTTACGGTGCTTTCCTCTTGGGCCATCACCTCTGTGCAATATAATATTGGAATGTAATAGTGCTGCGGCCTCGGCAGAATGCTGCACTTTGGAAGCACTACGCGCAAGCATTTCAGTTTCAAACGCACGCAATACACTTTTCCTGATGCCAACTTCTTTCCATGAATCCGAGGTGTTGCATCCTTTTGTAATTTCCCTAGCCAATGTCAGCGCGTCAAGCAGTGCTTGGTTCGCACCTTGTCCTTTAAAAGGACTCATAGGATGCGCGGCGTCTCCGATAAGCGTACTTTTATTTGCTTTTTCTAATAGTTCAGGGGTAAGAAGCGCTCGGTCATACGTGGGGTAACCAGAAACCTGAGCTTCTTGAGTAGCGGCTAAAATTTGTGGAATAGGTGCATGCCATTGAATTCTTTGGCAGGCTTCTTTTTTGAGTGCTTTTGCTCCTTGAGCACTGAGTGCTTTTGCTTCTTTTTCTGATATTGGAAAACTGAGTTGCCACATTATTGAACCTGCATCATAAGGCATCACATAGATTCTTTCGTTCCCATTTGCAGTTTGAAATACTGTAGCTGAATCTAATAAGGAACGCTCAGCACTTTTTATGTTTTCCAGAGGACAAATTCCTAAGATTACCATACAATCAAGGTAACGTAAAGGGGTACTATCTTCACCAATAATTATCTTTCGGACTGCACTTCGAATACCATCCGCTCCAACAACAAGATCTGCTTTTTTATGCGTGCTTTCATTTTTTACTTGAAATTTCAAATCAATATTTCCACTTTTAGAATCTTGAATACCTGTTAGTTGATGTCCCCATTGCACAGCGGTATGTCCACCGAGTTGCTCCAACAGTTTTAAGCGCAGTGTTTGCCTAGCGATGTGAATGTTCTTTCGCTTTGGGGCTGCTTTTGTTTCTGGTCGTCCCCATTTTCTAATACCCCACTCACCGATGATTTCCCCCTCTTTGGTATGCACCACATGCCTTGTCGATGTGATTCCTGCTGTTAGGGAAGTAATCCCCAATCCTGCCATCGCTTTATTTCCTTGTTGTAAGGTGAGTCCGTATCCTTGAGAACGCACATTAAAACTGCAATCTTTTTCATAGAGTGTGAACGGGATACCACGATGTAAACAGGCCACAGCGAATGCAACGCCACCTATGCCAGCACCAATAATAGCAATGTTTGGATAATTTTTATGAGCTGCTAACAAAGGGGTAGTAGCTGCAATTAACCCAATCCCTTTGCAGATCAAACAGGTATAAAGTTGTCCCTGTGGGCGCTTGGGGAATGATGTATCATTGGCGCTTTCAAATTGTTCCAAAGTTTTTTGATAGTGTATTCTCGTTTTTTGGGGAATCCGCTTTCTTTTCGTTCCAACGCCATTACACTGCTTACAAGGAATCCAATGATGCTCTTTGTTTATTTCTTTTTCCAATTATTTTTATTTCATCAAGTTTTGAGTTAGAAAAAGCATGGCTATTTTCTTACAGCAATCATCATATGCGGACTAAAAGGTAACAGATATTCATCATTTTGAGTCAGCTTTTGCAAAGCTCTTAAGGTTTTCGATTTTCTTTTGTCGATCATGTTTGCAAAGTACTCTTGATCCAACCAAATCATTCCTTCTACGGCAAAAATATTTATTAGTTGCAGGTTTTGTTCTAAAAACTCAGCTTTTAATTCAGCAGGTTTGTGGTAAAAAGCGTCTGCCAATAAAAAAGGAAAATCTTTAGGTGCATTGTGAATTCCTGTAGTGAGTTCTTCTTTACACATCTCAAAAAATGAGTTTGCATGCAGCATTCCATTCATTAGACCAACAACAGTAGAAGCCGTTGCATTAATTGCAAAACCTAATATGATTCCATCTTTCTTTAAGACTCTTTTTGCTTCTAAAATAGCTGCAACTCTATCTTCTCTTTTTTGTAAGTGATATAAGGGACCATGTAAAATAACTAAATTTGCAGTATTGTCTTCAAAAGGTAACTTTCTTGCTTCTCCAACAGCCACTGAAAATGGTTTTTTAAGTTTTTTTGCTCTTTTTTCAGCAAGCTTTATATGTTTTAAAACAGGTTCCACTAAATGTACTATATGGCCGTTTTTTGAGAGCCATTCAGCGTATTTTCCCGTTCCACCGCCAACATCAATAATAGTAGAATTTTGTATTGAAATTTGCTGTGATATCAAATCTTTAATACGCTCAAATTCAAAAATTCCCATTCCTTTTTCTAGTCTGGTTTCTTCGGAAGCTTTGTTATAAAAATTGTCAAGTTCTTTGCTAATAAGAGTTTTATTTTTCACCTTAAATATTTAAAAAGTTAAAAGTAATTAAATTAAAGGTAAAAATGGCTTTAGAGAGTGAATCTCATCATTTCTGTAAATTTTATTTATAAATTAATGTAAACTTATATTGACTCCTAAGTTAATCCTATGCAGTATTTAAGGAATGGAAAGTCTTTTTTTTGGAAAGCAAAACAGAAGATAGCCGTATTTATACTACTTTTTCTAAAGCAATGTAATGGGTTGTATGCTCATTGAATAAAGGAAACACCTTTATTTCACACTTATATGGAGATTTGTCTTGTCGGTAATTTATAACCACCTCTTTAAAAGCTTCATTATTACGTATTTTTTTTCGGATTCTAGCTCTCGTCTTTGGACATGTGTTTTTACCTTGTAGGAAGGAAGGTGTTTTTTTTAACGCAAAATTCTTATTAAACCCTGTCATTTTTTTAAAACCATCATTGACCCAAATAATTTCTTGTTGTTCATTGGTAAGTACAATTGTCTCAAAAGTTTCATCTTCAAAAATTTTGTCGATATTGTCTATCCATTCAAATTTAGAAGCGAAGGCTTTTATCTTATTAATATCATTTTCTCTATTTAATTTATTGATTTCAATAGAAAAATAGTCAATGTATAAATTAAAACTAATAAGTTCTGGTTGCAAAAATTCTGAAGGGATGATATTTTTTTTTGTAGCAGCATATTCTTGCTCGTCTTGAGAAGCAAGAAATAAATCGAGACACATCATGTTAGCTGCATTATTGTTCATATAAGAATATGTTTTTGCTTTCAAACGGCTAATTTAAAACAAATTGTACAGACAGTGCTGTTAAAATTGGAATTAGAAGCTTAAAAGAGCTCTTTTCTTCAATGTTTTTGCTATTAGGATACTAAATATGTTGTCTTTGGAATTAAATGGTGCCAGAATTTTAATTAATTGATTTTTAAATGATTGTGTTTTAAATTTTTATTTCAAGTATAGGGGTTGGTTTTTATTCACAATCTAAGTACTTCTGTTGCTTATAAGAGAAATTATCTGTTATCGTAATTCTGAAAGTTCTTTGGTATTTGTTTTATACAAGAGCAACTAAATAAATATCTAATTATACATATTTCAAATAGATTAATAATTTGTGAGTTTTAAATGAACGTATTGGGGAAGACTAAAATATTTGTATTTTTACAGAATAAAATGAATGAAAAGAAGCTTGTTTTTGCAGCACATCATTCTTTAAAAAGTGTTTTTATTTAATGAAAGTTTCTTCTATTCCATTTAAAGATACCGGTTTCTTCTCTAAGACACTGCTAGATTATTTAGCACAAAAAGAGGCGGTGCAATCGTTTTACAAGAACTTTCCTGATCATACTGGTTTTTACAATCAAATTGAAGAGAAAGAGAAGTCTTTTAGCTTGCAATCAAGATTGGTTTTGGTAGATGCTTTAAAAAGACAATATGCAAATTTTGAGACTTCTGAAAAAACGCAAGAAAACATCCACCTTTTAAAATCGAAAAATACATTTACTGTAACTACAGGACATCAATTAAACTTGTTTACAGGACCCTTATATTTTTTATATAAAATTATTTCTGTAATTAATTTAGCAGAAGAATTAACGCAAAAATTTCCAAATAAAAATGTGGTTCCTATCTACTGGATGGCAACGGAAGACCACGATTTTGAAGAGATCAATTATTTTAATTTTGAAGGAAAAAAAGTAAAGTGGAGTCGGGAAGATGGCGGTGCAGTTGGTCATTTTTCTACAGACGGATTGGCACAAGTTCTAGAAGTTTTTTCAAATCAGTTAGGGGGTTCTAAAAATGCCAAGTATTTAAAAGAGTTGTTCTCTAAAGGATATTTAGAACACCATAATTTAGCAGATGCAACACGGTATATTGCCAATGAATTATTCAAAGAATTTGGTTTGCTTATTGTAGATGGTGATGATGTCGCATTGAAAACACTTTTCATACCGTTTATAAAAGATGAATTAGAAAATGAAACTTCGTATAAAGAAGTTTCAAAAACCATTGCTAAGCTTGAGGTAAATTATAAAGTTCAAGTAAATCCAAGGGAAATTAATTTATTTTATTTAAGCAAAAATTCTCGAGAGCGCATTCTTTTTGAGGACGGAGTTTACAAGGTAAATAATACCAATGCCACTTTTTCTAAAAGCGAAATTTTAAAAGAAGTAGACGAAAATCCATTACACTTTTCACCAAATGTGATTATGAGGCCTTTGTATCAAGAGGCAATCTTGCCGAACTTATGCTATGTTGGTGGAGGTGGAGAAATTGCATATTGGTTTGAGTTGAAAGACTACTTCGAAAAAGTAAAGATTCCTTTTCCAGTCTTATTATTGCGAAATTCTGTGCAATTGATCTCAGAAAAACAACAAAAAAAATTGGATAATTTGGGTATTTCTCATGAAGAAATGTTTTTAACACAGCATGAATTAGTTGCTAAAAAAGTAATTGATAACTCAGATATTGAAGTGAATTTCAATAAAAAAATTCAATTTTTAGAAAACCAATTTATCGATTTAAAGGAAGTGGCTAGAAAAACAGATGTGTCTTTTATCAATGCTGTAAATGCCCAAGAAAGAAAACAAATTAAAGGTTTAGAAAATCTTCAAAAGAGATTGTTAAAAGCAGAGAAAAGAAGACAAGTAGCTATTGTTAATAGAATTACTGCGCTCCAAAACGAGCTATTACCAAACCAAAGTTTAGAAGAAAGACAGCGCAATTTCTCTGAGCACTATTTGGAATACGGTACTTCTTTCATTACTGCATTAAAAGAATCTTTAAAACCATTAGAATTAACCTTTACTATCTTAGAACTATAAGGTAGCATCTTTGTGTCATTATCCGTAATAATACCGTAGCAATCTAAATACTAGTTTTAAGTCTTGTTTTTAGGTGAATTACACGAAGTATTATAGATAAATGCGTTTAAGTTAGTGTAATAAAACTACTTTTGACCTTCTGAAAAGAAAATGCAAAGATTCGAATAGTTCCGTAAATTTGGAAAATTCTTTATTGTAGCAAAATCACACTAAATATCATGAAAGAAAAAAATCTTCACCCAAAAAATAAATTCAATAAAGGTTATAATTTTGATGCATTAATCAAAATTAATCCGAAGTTAGAACCCTTTGTTTCAAAGAATCAATTTGATGTTATAACCATAGATTTTTCAATTCCTGAGGGTGTAAAAGAACTCAATAAAGCATTATTGTTTTCTTACGATAAAATTTCTGTTTGGGATTTTCCAAAAGAAAATTTATGTCCTCCAATTCCAGGACGTTTAGATTATATACATTATTTAGCAGATTTAATAGGTAGTGAAGAAGACATTAAAATTCTTGAGATAGGAACAGGAGCAACCTGTATTTACCCGCTTTTAGGGGCTGCAGAGTATGATTGGAATTTTGTGGCTACAGATATCGATTTTAAATCGTTAGACACTGCACAAGACATTATTCACGATAATAATTTAGGAAGTAAAATAGAGTTGCGTCAGCAACCGGACGAAAATAATATTTTAAAAGGAATCTTGAAACATGAAGACTCTTTTCATGCAGTTATGTGTAACCCACCCTTTTTTAAATCAGCTGAAGAAGCTCAAGGTGCAAACAAACGTAAGAACAAAAACTTAGGAAACAATACCGTAAGAAATTTCTCTGGAAACAATAATGAACTGTGGTATGTTGGTGGAGAAAAAGCATTTTTACATAACTATTTATACGAAAGTTCTTTGTTTAAAGAGAAAAGTAAATGGTTTACAAGTTTGGTTTCTAAAAAGGAAAATATCGTAAGTTTACAAAAATCATCAGCAAAATTAGGAGTTATTGAGTTTAAAGTTATTCCTATGAGTCAAGGCAATAAAGTAACCAGAATTGCTTGTTGGAGATTCTAATTACAGCGTCATTATTAGGAAGTATGGTATAGTAATCTATTTTCTAATTTTGAAATTACTTCATTCTTTGTAATGGTAGCTTTTCTCAATTACACTCTTTAATAAATATACGTAAAGACCTTACCCATATTGTGGTAAGGTTTTTTTGATTTACTCCTGAATCCAAGAGTTTGAAAATTCATATTTTTAAAGCTACGAAGCGATCAGTTAATTAATCAAGACAGAGATTCTGCGATTTTTTGCAAGGATAGCTCTTAATAATATTCGGCTGTCAGTTTTGAATAGTTTTCGGAAGTATGGCGGTTTTTTTGAAAATTAATCCAAACGCTCCAGATTTTATTAAATATAGCTGCAAAATTTTAATTAAAAACAATATCCTCAATTTTATACTTTTTACAGACAATATGTAAAATTGTATATACGAGCATGTGTACAAATACCAAACAAATAAAAGCATATAACGGAACACCTAGAAGTTGGTATGGCCAATAATAGGTCCAAACTCCTAAATAGATTGTAATTACTTCACCAAAAGCAGGAAGAATTAATGCCAATAATAACGCTAGTAAAATTTTATTTTTTTGTGTTTGATTTCTTAAAAGCGGAATGAGTTTTAATTCTAATTTATATAAAAAGTAAAAAGCATACATCCAAGCAAAAGGCAGCCAAAGAGGGAGTGCTTGTTTAACCGCATGATACTCCCAATAACCGTAAGAAACACCCCAAGTTTCTCCAACAATTCCACCAAAACAGGTAAGTAACATGCCAATCAATAAGAGCCAATTTTTAACTGTAGGTTTTACGATGTCTTTGTAGATATTATGAGAAATCTTTGCAGCTAGAATAACTGCAATCCAAAAATCATATTCTTTTAAATAGCCAATAAAGATACCTGCAACAATCAATTTTAAAACTCCTTTTAGAATTTC
>Ga0209710_1001679_pt1 | contig 16460 bp, 14 predicted proteins | sample ArcticOcean_MG_C_5_FD_187436 | JGI IMG/M metagenome (GOLD analysis project Ga0209710, IMG submission 187436) | Marine microbial communities from western Arctic Ocean - ArcticOcean_MG_CB4_138 (SPAdes) (version 2) | ecosystem: Environmental > Aquatic > Marine > Oceanic | place: Arctic Ocean...
TCACTGGTTAGAACAGCTTTTCCAATGCCTTGCTGTAGAACAAGATTTATTTGGTCTTCTTTTGTTTTCTTATCAAGCTGCATCAACTCAAGAAATTGTTGTTTAGAAATTTCTGGGGGATTAATTGGGAGATTAGTATTAGTTATTAAAGACTTGATTCTGTCATTTTCTTCTTTTGTAAGCCATCCCATCTGTAATGATAAATCAGCTGCCATAACCATACCTGTTGCAATAGCTTCCCCGTGAAGCCATTGGTTATATCCAGTAGCAGTTTCTATTGCATGGCCAAAGGTATGCCCTAAATTTAAAATCGCTCTGATACCAGATTCAAATTCATCAGACTCCACAATATCCGCTTTGTTTTGGCATGAGCGAACAACAGCCTCAATTATTAGACTTGAATCTCTTTGCATGATTCCTTTGATATTATTTTCCAGCCACTCAAAAAAACTAACATCTCGAATTAAACCATACTTTATAACCTCTGCCATACCTGCTGATAGCTCTTTATCAGGCAGTGTCTCTAATAAATCAATATCAGCGATAACACATTTTGGCTGATGGAATGCACCTATCATATTTTTACCACGTGGGTGATTTATCCCAGTCTTACCTCCCACAGAAGAATCAACCTGTGACAATAAAGTTGAAGGGATCTGAATAAAATCAACCCCCCTCATAAACGTAGCGGCTGCAAATCCAGTCATGTCACCAATAATACCTCCCCCCAGAGCAATTAAGGTAATTTGACGATTTGCTTTTCTTGCTAACAATCCGTCATAGATTAAATTTAAACTCTCAGAATTTTTAAAGGACTCTCCATCAGGGAGGATAATTGGGATAATCTCTTTCTCAACCGATAAAGTATTTGAAATTTTTTGCAAGTATAAAGAACCAACCTTATCGTTTGTTACGATGGCTACTCTTTTGCCAGGAATATGCTTCTTAAATAAGTCATAATTCTCTAAAAGTCCTTTACCAACGTATATTGGGTAACCCCTTTTTTCAAGTTTTACATTAATAGTTTTCATAGTGTTTTAATAAAAGATTCAATTTCAGAAGTAATTTGATTTGTCCGCTTATTAGAAGTTTCAAGTATATAGTCAGATGTAGACGAATATATAGGATCTCTAAATGAGAATAGATTTTCTAATGTCTTTTTAAGATCAACCCCTTGAAGTAAAGGTCTAGACTTATCACCTGACATTCTAGCTACTAAATCCTCACAGGTTGATTTTAAATAAACAATATGTCCGTTGTCTTTAAGTAGCTTACAATTATTTTTAGATAAAATAATGCCACCACCAGTAGCTAACACAATATTTTTATGGCGAACTAAGTCTTGTAGAACGCTCTCTTCTCTTTTTCTAAAACCTACTTCGCCTTCATACTCAAATATTAATGGCACTTTGACACCTGTCTTTTCCTCGACAACTTGATCACTATCATAAAATTCTTTACCCAAATTTTTTGATAGTAGCTTTCCGATCGTAGTTTTACCCGAACCCATTAATCCAATTAAAAAAATATTTTCTGCTTGTTTCAATTTAATTCTCTATTTAAAATAATAAAAATTAATCATAGTATGTAACTTAAATTTCTTACTAAACCCCTATAATAAACGTTTAATATTATAGTTAAACTTTATTTAAAAATATTATGTATACAGCTATTAAAAATTATATTTTTCTTGCTATCCTAGCCAGCTTATCAATTTTAGCAATGGTCATTTTTGTATGGGCGCTTATATACCCTACACTACCTAATATCGCACATTTGGAAAAATATTATCCTAAACAACCACTTCAAATATATTCAAAAGAGGGTGTACTTATTGCAGAATTTGGTGAAGAAAGAAGAGATTTTATAGCTATTTCAGAAACCCCCCAACAAATGATTAATGCGATTCTATCAATCGAAGATCGGCGTTTTTTTGAACATCCAGGGATAGATTTCATCGGTATAACAAGGGCTGCGCTTAGAAATATAACGGGCAAAAGTCATGAGGGAGCAAGTACGATAACAATGCAAGTAGCAAGGAATTTTTTTCTAACTTCTGAACGTACCTTAAAAAGAAAAATAAACGAGATATTACTCGCGATTAAGATAGAAAGGATTCTTTCAAAAGAAGAAATACTGGAACTATATATTAATCAAATATATTTAGGACAAAGATCTTTTGGTTTTGCTGCAGCAGCCAATACCTATTATGGAAAGAATCTTGATCAATTAAACCTAGGTGAAACTGCTTTACTAGCAGGACTGCCAAAAGCACCTAGTAGATATAACCCTTTAGTTCGTCCGCATTTAGCAATCAAAAGGCAGCAAGATGTTCTTAATAGCATGCTGCGTCATGGATATATTGACAAACCAACTTATATTTTAGCTTTAGAAGATTCCCTAGATCTTAAAGATAAATTTATGAAAAGTGAGCTTCAGGCAAATTATGTAGCTGAAATGGTTAGACAGACATTATTTGAAGAATTTGGAGACAAAATTTATACTAGTGGCCTAAAAGTTTACACAACAATCAAAAAGAAAAATCAGATCATGGCAAATCGAGCGGTACAAAAAGGAATAATTAATTATATGGAGCGCCATGATTTAGCCCCGCCCGAAGATTTCATTGAATTTAAGACTAAAGAGTTTAAAAATAATAGTGATAGAGATAAATTTATATTAAAAAAACTCAAGCTAATATCAACCTTTAATGATTTCATTCCTGGGGTTATATTAGATTTACAGCCTTTAAGAGTAGACGTACTTCTCAAAAACGGAAAAAAAATTAGCGTTTATAAGAGAGGTTTGAAATTACTAAAAAAAGATTTAGCTATCGAAAATGAAGGGGAAAGGCTATTAAAGCCAGGATCAGTAATTCGGTTTGTAAAGAAAAGAAATTATTGGATTGCAACACAACTTCCCAAAGTCGAAAGCTCACTAGTGTCTATGGATCCGAAAACAGGTGCAATTTTAGCCTTAGTAGGTGGTTTTGATTTTCACAGGAATAAATATAATCATGTTTCACAAGCACAGAGGCAGCCAGGATCTATTTTTAAGCCCTTTATTTACTCTGCAGCTCTCGAAAAAGGCATAACTCCATCAACCCTAGTTAATGATGCACCAATATATATGACTGCAAGGGAGCTAAACACCAATCAAAATTGGGAGCCAAAAAATTATAATGAAAAATATGATGGTGCCATAAGGTTGAGAGAGGGGCTAGCTAAATCAAAAAATTTAGTTGCCATAAGAGTTTTAAAGCATATTGATCCAGAATATGCTCTTGATTACATTACACGATTTGGTTTTGATAAGAAAAAACATTCACCTTATTTGTCAATGGCATTAGGGGTTGGTCAAGTTACATCTTTAGAGATGGTTGCTGCCTATGGAGTTTTTGCAAATGGAGGATACCTAAAACAGCCATATTTTATAGAAAAAATTATAGATGTGAAAGGCAGAAAGATTAAGCAAAACTTTTCCATAACTAACGAAGAAACTCCTAGAATAATAGATCCTAGAAATGCATTTATTATGAGCTCATTACTACAAGAGGTTGTAAAAAGTGGGACAGCAAGAAAAGCTAAGGCGCTGAAACGTGGAGACATAGCCGGAAAAACAGGGACGACGAACGACCTTGTGGATGCCTGGTTTGCTGGATTTAACCCTGATATCGTAACTGTTACTTGGATGGGGTTTGATCAACCCCGAACGCTTGGAAAACATGAGAGTGGTTCCAGAGCAGCCCTCCCAATATGGATTGATTATATGAAACCTATAATAAAAGAATACCCAATGAAAATATTAGAAACTCCAGATGGAATAATACCTCTAAGGATAAATCCTAAAAATGGAATGTTAGCGGATAAAGATGAGGATGGCATCTACGAATACTTTTATGATGAATTTCTTCCTGACAGCAATGCGTACTTCCTTCTTAATTAAGAGTTTGAATGTTTTTTGATAACCCAAATAATGATCGATTAATAGTTGCAGCTAGAGCAGCAGAAATAATTATGGAAGAAGGAATAACTGATTATCTATTTGCCAAAAAAAAAGCAGCAAAATACTTGGGCTTGTTATCTAGTGATAAATTACCCTCAAACCATGAAATTGATTTAGCTCTAAAGGAATATCAAAATATTTTTCAGGAAGAAGTTGATTCAGAGATTGTAGTTAAAATTAAAAATGAAGCGCTAACAATAATGAACTTGTTTAAAGATTTTAATCCACATTTGACTGGCCAATTACTCGATGGATTAATACCAAAGTTTCCTAAAATTCAAATTAGTCTTTTCACAGACAATATAAAAGAAGTTGAATATATTTTATTAAATAAAAATATTGCTTTTGATATAAAAGATAAAATTTATCAAGAGAAATTAAGTAAAAAAAGGTCTACTAAAAAAATTCCTGCATTCATGCTGGAAGGGCGTTGGTTTCCTATCGAATTAAAGGTTTACTTTGAAAATGATATACGTAGTATGAAAAAAAATTTACTCGGCAACAAAGGCATGAATATTAAAAAAATTATGGAGTTTGACTCGGCTAATTAATCAATCTTGCAACTTGCAGAGCAAAATATGTAAGAATTGCATCAGCTCCAGCCCTTCTGAAAGATATTAAAGACTCTAAAATAACCTTCTCCTCTTCAAGCCAACCATTTTCAGAGGCAGCTTTAATCATAGCGTATTCGCCACTCACCTGATAAACAAAAGTAGGCTTTTGAAAAGCCTCTTTGACTCTGTAGACTACATCAAGATAGGGCATACCCGGCTTCACCATAACCATATCAGCTCCCTCATCTAAATCTAACTTTACTTCGTATAAAGCCTCATCACTATTTGCTGGATCCATTTGGTATGTTTCTTTAGATGACAAACCTAATTTTTTAGAGCTGCCCACAGCATCTCTAAACGGTCCATAAAATGAAGATGCATATTTTGCAGAATACGATAATATTTTAGTGTTAATAAAATTATTTTTTTCTAATGCTGTTCTAATCTTACCAACTCTTCCATCCATCATATCTGATGGTGCAACAATATCTGCACCTGCATTTGCATGACATAAAGCTTGTTTGACTAACAAATCAACTGTTTCATCATTTAAAATATTCCCTTCTTCGTCGGTAAGCCCATCTTGCCCATTTCTTGTGTAGGGATCTAAAGCAATATCAGTTATAACTCCAAGTGTTGGAATAGATTCTTTTAATGCTTCGACTGCTTTTGGAATTAACCCGGCCTCATTGAAGCATTCTCTTGCATCATTAGATTTTAATGCATCTTCGACAACGGGGAATAAAGCAATGGCAGGTATACCAAGATCAAAGCATTCTTTTGCATCTTTTAATAATTGATCAATACTTAAACGTTCAATTCCTGGCATTGAAGGAACCTCCTCCCTAATATTGACGCCAGAAATTACAAACATTGGATAAATTAAGTGGCTAACAGAGAGATTATTTTCCCGCATTAATCTTCTAGAAAAATCATTTTGCCTCATTCGTCTTGGTCGATTAGTTATTGTCATTGATTTATTAATTTTTTTAATGATTGGCCAGGATTGTCATCTCGCATAAATACTTCTCCAACTAAAAAAGTAAAAATTTTATTGTCATTCATTAATTTAATATCAGAAAACTTGAAGATACCTGATTCTGTAATAGGAATTCGATTAATAGGTATTTTAGTTACTAAATCGATAGAGGTATCTAGAGATACTTCGAATGTTTTTAAGTTACGATTATTTATTCCTATTAACGGCGTATCTAATAACATTGATTTCTCTAGCTCTTCTTCGTTGTGGGCCTCAACTAAAACTGCCATGCCTAAATCATGAGCTATGGACTCGAATTCTTTTAATTGTTTTGAACTAAGGGCTGAAGCAATCAATAATATACAATCAGCTCCTAAAGCTCTTGACTCATAGATTTGATAAGAATCAATAATAAAGTCTTTCCTTAGAACTGGCAACGAGCAATTTTTTTTAACAGCCTCTAAAAATACTGGGTCACCTTGAAAATATTTTCGATCAGTTAAAACTGAAATACATGCTGCTCCTCCTGCCTCAAAAGATCTAGCAATGGATTCTGGATTAAAGTTAGGCCTGATGACTCCTTTTGATGGACTAGCTTTTTTAATTTCTGCGATAACAGCAGGCAAATTATCTTTGTGTTTACCTCTAATTGCCCCAATAAAATCTCGAGGCTTTGTGACTAAGCTAATTTCATCTTTAATCTTATCAACAGATTTAATAGACTTTGCCTGATGAACTTCCAGCTCTTTAGTACTCAAAATTTTATCTAGTATATTAAGCATTTGATGAAGTTATTAATTGATTTAATTTTTCCATTGCTTTTCCTTGATCAACTACATCTGTAGCCATTAAAATGCCAGATTTTATATTATTAGCTAAGCCGCTTATATAGATAGCTGCTCCAGCATTTAAAAGTGTAATATCTCTAGCAACAGATAATCTACCGCTTAAAATATCAAGAATCATTTGTTTCGAATGAGAAGAATTTTCGACAATAATATCCTCTAAACTTCCTGTCTTCAAGTCAAAGAAAGAAGGTTCGATAGTATATTCTTTTACAACATTATCTTTTAATTCAGCAACAAAAGTCTTACCTGTTATAGAAATTTCATCCATCCCATCCTCACCATGAACTACAAGTACATGCTGGCTACCAATCTTTTGTAACACTTTTGCAAAGGTCGTAGTTAGTTCTTTGCTATAAACACCGACGATTTGCTTAGAAGTGGAAGCCGGATTAGTTAATGGTCCAAGCAAATTGAACATCGTTCTAATTTCTAATTCTTTTCTAACTGAAGCTACATATTTCATAGCTGGATGATAATTTGGTGCGAACATAAAACCTATACCAATAGTATCTACTAATTGGCCTAATCTTTTATGATCTAAATTAACATTGACACCCAGTGCTTCCAATACATCGGCACTTCCGCACTTTGATGAAACTGATCTTCCTCCATGTTTTGCAACTTTTGCACCAGCCGCAGCAGCTACAATTGCACTTATAGTTGATACATTAAATGTTTGTAAACTATCTCCACCAGTTCCACATGTGTCTATAAGATACTGGGAATCCTTTACTGATACTTTATGAGAATGTTCACGCATAACTAAGGCTGCTGCTGCTATCTCATTTGGAATTGCTCCTTTAATTTGCATTGCAACAAGGCAGCTAGCTATCTGAGCGGAGCTTAATTTTCCGGTCATAATTAGATTCATCAAAATACCCATCTCAGATGAAGTTAAGTCTTCCCCTTTAATAAGAGAATTTAAATAATTTTTAAATTGTTTAGTCATTATTTTTTATAAAGTTTCTTAATAAGTCATGCCCATATTGGCTCAAAATTGATTCTGGATGAAATTGAACCCCTTCTATTGGAAGGGTTTTGTGCTTAATCCCCATAATTTCATCGTCGTCAGTCCAGGAAGTTATATCAAAACATTCTGGACAAGATACTTTTTCAATAACCAAGGAATGATATCTGGTAGCAATAAACGGATTTTCAATCCCCTTAAACATCCCTGAATTATTATGATAAATCTTAGATGTTTTACCATGCATTATAGTTTTTGCATGAATAATTTTACCGCCAAATGCTTGGCCGATTGTTTGGTGCCCGAGACAAACACCTAATATTGGAATCTTTCCCTTAAAAAAATCAACTACCTCTAGAGAGATACCAGCTTGCTTTGGAGTACAGGGGCCAGGAGAAATAACTATATAGTTAGGGTTTAGTTCTTGTATATTATTTATTGTTATTTGATCATTTCTGTATACAACAACTTCTTGACCAAGCTCAGAAAAATACTGTACAAGATTGTAAGTAAAAGAATCGTAGTTATCTATCATTAATATCATTTTTTACTCGCTCTGACCAGATTGAACTAACTCTGATGCCTTTAAAATTGCTTTTGCTTTATTTTGCGTCTCTACCCATTCATTCTCAGGGACTGAATCAGCTACTATGCCTGCTCCTGCTTGAACATAGAGCTTATTATCTTTAATAACTGCAGTTCTAATTGCAATTGCAACGTTCATGTCGCCATCAAAACCGAGGTAGCCCACAGCTCCTGAATAAACACCTCTTTTGGTATTTTCCAATTCATTAATAATCTCCATAGCTCTAACTTTTGGAGCGCCACTAACTGTCCCGGCTGGAAACGAAGCCTTTAATACATCTATTGCAGATAATTTATCTTTAATAACACCTTCAACATTTGAAACAATGTGCATCACATGGGAGTACCTCTCTATTATCATGCTATCTGTAACATTTACAGTGCCTGTTTTTGCAACTCTCCCCACATCATTCCTACCTAAATCCATTAGTTGGACATGCTCAGCAATTTCTTTCGGGTCTGATAAAAGATCTTTTTCAAATTGAATATCCTCAGGCTCATCTATACCCCTTGGCCTCGTCCCTGCAATTGGTCTTACAGTAACTTTCTCACCAACCAAGGTGACTAAAATCTCAGGAGAGGCTCCGACAACATAATGATCACCCATGTGATAAAAAAACATATAAGGGGAAGGATTTAAGCTACGCAAAGTCCGATATAAAGATAATGGATTTGATTCAAAAGATTTACTCATTCTCTGAGATAATACTACTTGCATGATATCGCCATCAAAAATATATTGCTTAGCTTTATCTACAGCAGTTTTAAATTGCTCTTCTCCAAATTCTGATAATACTTCAGTTAAATTATCATGATCAGATTCAGAGTTTTTAAAAGAAGCAAATGGTGAAGGGCCTGATTGTAAGTTACTCACTAATTTTTGAAGCTTATTTATCCCTAATTCATATGCGTTAGGAATTGAAGGGTCAACATAGTTAATAATAAACAATGTGCCAGAAATATTATCGAATACTACAATTTCATCAGAAAGCATTAAAAGAATATCTGGCAAATCCAGCTTATCTTCTACAAAGTTTTTACATAACTTTGGCTCAATATATTTAATAGTTTCATAGCCAAAATAACCAGCAAGGCCACCAGAATACCTTGGCAAATCTAAATCAGTAGGAACCTTAAAATTAGCCATAAATTTATCGATAAAATCTAATGGATTTTCATCGTTAATCTCTTTTTTTACTATATCTCCCTCAAAAACTAAAATTTTATTATCATTTATTTGTATTCTTAATATAGATGGAAGGCCAATGATTGAATACCGGCCAAATTTATCTCCACCCTCAACTGATTCTAATAAATAACTATAAGGCTGATTTGCTAACTTTGCATATACAGAGAGAGGAGTGTCTAGGTCCGCAAAGCTTTCTAAAACCAGAGGAATTCTATTAAATCCTTGCTTTTTATATCCTTCAAACTGTTTTTTTGTAAGCGTTGTGAACATTTTCTTAATTTATTATAGCTACCAAATCGTTTAAAAATTTTTTCAAATTAAGCTTTCGACAACGAAGCCCTTAATGAATTAACAATCGTATCATAGCGGTTCGGGTCGTCATCATTTGCCGCTTTAAATATTGCTGAACCTGCAACAAAAGTGTCTGCTCCTGCTTTAGCAATTTCAGTAATATTGTCTGCGTTCACACCGCCATCTACTTCAAGCCAAATTTTACGGCCAGTTCTTTCAGCATATTCGTCAATTTTTTTTCTGGCCATTCTAAGTTTATTGAGAGTCTCCGGAATAAATTTCTGCCCTCCGAAGCCTGGATTTACTGACATTAACAACACCATATCAATTTTATCCATCACGTGATCTAAATATTCTAAAGGTGTAGCTGGATTAAATACTAAGCCAGATTTACAACCATTCTCTCTTACCAGGGATAAACTTCTATCGATATGATCTGAACCTTCTGGATGAAAGGTTATAATATTAGCTCCTGCTTTAGCAAAATCAGGAATAATCCTATCTACAGGCTTTACCATTAAATGAACATCAATAATTGCATCAGTAATTGGCCTTATTGCCTCACATACTAGTGGGCCAATAGTCAGGTTTGGTACATAATGATTATCCATCACATCAAAATGGACTATGTCAGCACCAGATGCAATTACATCATTTATTTCCTGTCCCAATTTTGCAAAATCAGCTGAAAGAATGCTAGGGGCAATTCTAAATGTTTTATCCATATGCTTAAGATCCTAAAAAATTATGATTATTATTGTAAGATGCATATTTTACCCTTTTTTGATTGAATAGAGATAACGTGAGCGAATTAAATTAATATGAATTTAAATATTATAGGATTAAACCACAAGACCGCCCCATTAAGCTTAAGGGAAAAATTTGTCTTTCATACTGACCAAATAAGTCACGCTCTTCTTGATCTTAAAAGAAATAAGGTTAGTCAGGTTGCCATTCTCTCAACATGTAATAGAACTGAAATTTATTTCAATGGGCCAAAAAACCAAATCGTACACCAATGGCTTGCAAATTATCACCATATAAAATTGTCACAGTTAAAAAAATATTTATACCATTACAGCAATAAAGATGCTTTAACTCATGCATATCAAGTTGCTTCGGGATTGGATAGTATGTTCTTAGGGGAAACTCAAATTTTGGGGCAAATGAAACAGGCAGCAAAAATTTCTGAGTATGCAGGTACGCAAGGGAGGTTCCTGTCACAATTTTTTCAAACTGTATTTGAAGCTGCCAAAGAAATAAGGTCTAAAACTAATATTGGAGCAAGTAATACAACAATAGCTTCTACGATTCTCTCACAAACAAAAAAAATATTTGGTGATCTTTATCAAACTAAGATTATTTTTGTCGGAGCTGGTGAAATGACAGAGTTAATTGCAAAATATTTTAATAAACATCAGCCAGAAAAGATTACGATTGCAAATAGATCTATTTCTCGGGGTAAAAAATTAGCAAATAAAATTGGGGCGGAAACATGCTTAATTGGTGAAATAAATGATCAGTTATATGAATATGATATTGTAATAAGTGCAACTGGGAGTCAATTACCAGTTATTGGACTTGGAATGATTGAAAGAGCAATAAGAAAAAGAAAACATAAGCCTATGTTATTAATTGACCTTGCAATTCCAAGAGATATTGAATCTGAAACATCAAAATTAAATGATATCTTTCTATACACGCTTGATGAACTTGCACAGATTGCTCAAGAGGGGATTAATAGTAGAACAGATTCGGTAAAAGATGCAAAAATAATTATTGAAAGAAAAGTCAATAATTTTTATAAAAAAAATAATAAGAAAAAAGCTAGCCCTACAATTGTCTCTTTAAGGAATCAATTTGAAGATAGTAGGCAAAAAGAAATTAATAAAGCAAAAAAACAACTTGCAAATGGTAAATCGATTGATGAAATACTAGAGACTCTCAGTAATAACTTGTCAAATAAATTTTTGCACCACCCAACAAAAGCTTTAAATGATTCTGCAGCAAATGAGACGAAGGAAATTTCGGAACTACTTAAAAAAATATATAACCTAAAAGAATAAATATCTAATGAAAATATCAATGCAAAATAAATTAAGCGCTCTATCTGAAAGAATTGAAGAAATTAATGGGGAGCTTAGTAAGGAAAACGCTACTAAGGATATGGAAAGATTCAAAAAAATATCTAAAGAACATTCAGATATATCCCCTGTTGTAGATATTTATAAGGACTATTTAAAATTTGATCAAGATATTTTAGATGCTAAAGAAATGCTTAGTGATCCAGAGATGAAAAATTTTGCACAAGCAGAAATTGATAATGGTAAAGTAGAATTGGAACGAATTGAAAAAGAGTTGCAAACATTATTATTACCAAAAGATCCTAATGATGACAAAAATATTTTTCTTGAAATAAGAGCGGGTGCAGGAGGAGATGAGTCAGCATTATTTGTAGGTGATATTTTTAGGATGTACTCTCGTTTTGTAGAAAGAATGCACTGGCAATTAGAAATTATTTCTAGTAATGAGGCAGAAGTAGGAGGTTATAAAGAAGTTATAGCAAAAATTAATGGGGTGGGTGCTTATTCAAAACTTAAATTTGAATCAGGTGGTCATCGTGTTCAAAGAGTTCCTGATACTGAAACTCAAGGGCGCATTCATACATCGGCTTGCACTGTTGCGGTTCTTCCAGAAGCAGACGAAATTATTGATATAGATATAAATCCAGCCGATATAAGAGTTGATACCTATCGTGCCTCTGGCGCAGGTGGGCAGCATATCAATAAAACAGATTCAGCGGTTAGAATTACTCACTTACCCACAGGTATTGTTGTTGAATGCCAAGATGATAGATCACAGCATAGAAACAAAGCACAAGCTATGAGTGTCTTGGCAGCTAAAATTAAAGATGGTCAAATACAAGAACGGGAATCAAAAATTGCTTCGGAAAGAAAAAGTTTAATTGGAAGTGGGGATAGAAGTGAAAGAATAAGAACCTACAACTTTCCTCAAGGAAGAATTACTGATCACAGAATAAATTTAACTTTATATAAGATTGATTTAATATTAGATGGTGAGTTAAATGAGCTAATTAAAGTTCTTAATTCAGAACATCAAGCTGACTTATTATCACGACTTGATGAAGATTAAAGAAGAAAAAAGAAATGAATTTTGCTTTACTTATAAGCCAATTACCATTCATGAGCTTACTCTAGAAATTCGTAAATTACTAAGTAAAAATCTTACTCTTACTTCTCGAGAAGCAGGGATTGAATCAAGATTTATTCTCGAGCACGCTCTAAAAGTGAAGCACAAATACTTAATTCAACACTATGATAAATACATTGATGAGGATAATTTTAAAGAAATTATGGGGCTTGTTTCGCAAAGAATTACCAATAAACCTCTTGCGCATATTCTTAAAGAATGGAAATTTTATGATCTGGAGTTTGATATAGATGAGAATGTTCTTATTCCCAGACAAGATACTGAATTATTAGTTGACTTAATTATCAAGCAATATAAAAATAACGCAGAGCTTGATATTCTTGATTTGGGAACTGGTTCGGGAGCAATTGGAATTGCTCTCGGGAAAAATTTTGAGAACGCTAATATATTTCTTAGTGATATTTCATCCAAAGCCCTTGCTATTGCAAACAAAAATATTTTACGCCACAAGTTAACAAATATATCAACGATCCAAAGTAATTGGTTTGAAAATATTACGGATAGGAAATTTGATGTCATTGTAAGCAACCCTCCTTACATAGATAAAGCAGATCCTCATTTGAAAAATAAGGAACTGCTTTATGAACCCAAAAAAGCTTTAATTTCAGAGAAAGAAGGGTACTCAGATATTTTAAAAATTATCATGCTTAGCCCAAAATTTTTAAAAGATAAAGGTATTTTATTTCTAGAGCATGGTTATAATCAACATGAAAAAACTAAACAATTATTTTTAGATAACGATTTTATAAACATTGAACAAAATCAAGATTTAAATGGAATTATTAGATCAACATCCGGAAAATTTAAAATTGATGCTTTCATTAACACTCGATAGTATAATCTTTCAATGACTCTAAAGAAAAATATTGGCATTGTTAAACCAAAAATATTTAAATCCTTAATTCCCTTACGGCTTAAAAGTGGGAAAATATTAAAGGAATATAATTTAATATATGAAACGTATGGGGCTCTTAACAAAAAAAAAGATAATGCTGTTTTAGTTTGTCATGCACTTACTGGTAATCATCATTTGGCTGGTATGTATTCATCAAAAGATAAATACCCTGGATGGTGGGATAATCTTATTGGGCCGAATAAACCTTTAGATACAAATAAATTCTTTGTAATTGGTATTAATAATCTAGGGGGTAGCGATGGTAGTTCAGGCCCAAAATCTATAAATAAGCAAACAAAAAAATCATGGGGAGCCAGCTTTCCAATCGTAACAGTTGAGGATTGGGTTAGCTCTCATGAGGCATTAATAACATCATTGAATATTTCTAAGTTAGCAGGTGTAGTTGGTGGAAGTCTTGGAGGAATGCAAGCGATACAATGGTCGATTCAATTCCCAGAAAGAATAAACCATGTAATTGTAATAGCAGCAGCACCTAACCTTACTGCACAAAATATAGCTTTTAATGAGGTTGCAAGGCAATCAATTATTACTGATCCAGACTTCAATAAAGGTAATTACTATGAAAAAAACAGGCTCCCAAAAAGAGGTTTAAGAATTGCAAGGATGCTTGGGCATATAACCTATTTGTCTGATGACGCAATGGGATCTAAATTTGGTAGGAAATTAAAAAATAAGAAGTATAAATATGATTTTAGTACAGAATTTGAAATTGAATCTTACCTTAACTACCAAGCGGACAAGTTTGCAGAAGATTTTGATGCGAATACTTACATCAGAATGACCAAAGCTTTAGATTATTACGACCCTTCAAATGGAAGCAAACCAAATCTTAGTAAAATTTTTAAGGTAATCAAATCAAAATTTCTTGTGATTTCATTTACAAGCGATTGGCGTTTTTCACCTGACAGGTCAAAAGAGATTGTTAAAGCTCTCTTAGACAATAATATCGATGTTAAGTATGCTGAGGTATCTGCTGCTGGTGGACATGATGCTTTTTTAATGGCCGAACCAAGATATCACTCCATATTAAAAACTTATTTTAATAAAATGATGACTAATTAAATGGATTTAAAAAGAAATAACTATAGACATGACTTTCCAATTATAGCTAATTGGATTAATTCAAACGCAAAAATTCTTGATCTTGGTTGCGGAGACGGAGAGTTATTAAGTTATCTTAAAAAAGAGAGGAATATAACAGGATATGGAATTGAAAAAGATCCTGATAAGTGGCTAAAGTCACTTAAAAAAGGAATCAATGTTCTTCAAGTAGATATAGAAGCTGGATTGCCAGAATTTGAAGGTAATTCATTTGATGTTGTAATCTTATCTAAAACAATTCAATCTATGCATAATACTGAAGAGATAATTGATGAAATGTTGCGTGTTGGAAAACAAGTAATTGTCACATTTCCAAATTTTGGGTATTGGAAGGATAGAATTCAATCAATCCAAGGAGTGATGCCCAAATCAAAAGAATTACCTTATTCATGGTTCAACACTCCAAATGTTCACCTTTGTACAATTAAAGATTTTGATGACTTGTGTAAATTAAATAAATATAAAATTATTGACCGATTAGTTCTTACAGATAATAAATCAGTAAGTTTTTTCCCTAATTTATTTGGTGCACTTGCCTTATATAATTTGGTAAATCGTTAACTCAAAAATGTCAGGCTCATCCATAATTTGGCGTGACTTATTCACAAAGAAAATGCTTATCTGCATTTTTACAGGTTTTACATCCGGCCTACCATTATTTATTTTAATTAGTCTTCTGCCGGCTTGGCTGAGCAGTAGCGGGATGGATCTTAAAACCATAGGATTATTTGCACTTATTCAATTTCCATTTACTTGGAAATTTATTTGGGCCCCTCTTTTTGACAGATTTTCATTTGGAATGGGTCGGCGAAGAGGCTGGTTGATTATCTTTCAACTTTTACTTTTAACCACCATTTGTAGTTTTGGATTTATAGACCCTAGAAGTCAATTAAGTGTAGTTGCAATAATCTCAACTGTTATTGCTTTTTTTAGCGCGAGTCAAGATATTGTAATAGATGCTTACAGAAGGGAATTACTTTCTGATTACGAATTAGGAATCGGAAATGCTATCCATGTTAATTCATATAAAATTTCTAGCCTTATCCCAGGGTCTTTGGCATTAATACTTGCTGACTCTTTTGATTGGGAATTTGTTTTTATAATTACGGGATTATTTATGTTGCCAGGGATTATTATGACCCTGTTAATTAAAGAGCCTATTTTAAAATATGGCACTCCTAAAACTCTAAAAGAGGCAGTAATAGAGCCATTTAAAGAATTTAAAAACCGTAAGGGAATTAAAGGAGCTTTTCTTATCTTGCTCTTCATTTTCCTATATAAAATTGGTGACAGTATGGCAACAGCCCTTGCTACACCATTTTACTTAGATCTTGGCTTTTCAATGACTGAAATAGGTGTGATTGCTAAAAATGCTGGCTTATGGCCGGGGATTATTGGGGGCCTAGCTGGTGGCATCTGGATGATCAAACTAGGTATTAATAAGGCCCTATGGGTATTTGGTTTTATGCAAATGTTTGCCACACTAAGTTTTGCATGGCTTGCATTATCAGGGGATAGCAATATAATTTTAGCCATTACTGTCGGTTTAGAATTTTTTGCAGCGGGTCTTGGAACTACTGCTTTTATTGCTTATATTGCAAAAACCACTCACCCTAAATATACAGCGACTCAATTTGCATTATTTACTGGGCTAGCTTCAGTGCCTCGAACATTTACTAATGCCTCAACTGGTTATCTAGTTGAATTTTTCGGATGGTACCACTTTTTTATCTTTTGCTTCCTTATTGCTATTCCTGGAATGCTTTTACTGTTTAAAATAGCTCCATGGAATCA